>Ga0228711_1002920_pt1 | contig 26497 bp, 13 predicted proteins | sample MedpolnodulmetaG_2_FD_177996 | JGI IMG/M metagenome (GOLD analysis project Ga0228711, IMG submission 177996) | Root nodule microbial communities from Medicago polymorpha collected in Santa Monica, California, United States - brown nodules | ecosystem: Host-associated > Plants > Roots > Nodule... | reverse complement strand
GGGGGTTGGCTATTAGAATTTTTTTTTTAAAGTTTCCCAGGAATCTTAATTTGGGAATCACAGAATTTCATGCTTGATCTGAATGTTTTGAAATTTCCGGTTGGTGCTTCTTGGGCAGATCCTTTTTTGTCAGTTGCAATTTATGATTTGTTGGTTACACATCTCTTGATTAATTTTGTCTCAAGGAATCAAGAGGCACCATTTGGCTGTTGGAATTTTTTTTCCAACCATTTGGCTGTTGACATGTGTAACTTAAGTAGCACTTTAAACATGTAATAATGTGCTTGGGAACAGTGCTTTTGAACAAATCAACATTCATGTTTTTCTGATTTAAGATTGACATGCTGAATCTTTTATGCAGGTGGATAAGAATCTGTCTTTCCTCAATGATTATATCCAGCAGGCTATAGAAAGTGGGGCTATGCCCTACATTTCAGAGAACGAGCGCTCTGGAGCAGTGAGTGTGAGCAACTTCAGAAGCCAAGATCAGCAAGAATCTGGACAGCATGGTCTGAGATTTGAGGCGTATGAAGTTCCAAAGGCTCCTGTACCATCAAAAGTTACTCCAGTTTCACTATCATCCACGACTGACCTTGTTCCAGTATCGGACTCATTGTATTCTAGGGAGACTCACCAGATCACGTCAGTGGGATTATCATCAGATACAGGATCATCAGGGCTTAAGCTAAGGCTTGATGGTGTTCAGAAGAAGTGGGGTAAGCCAGCTTATTCATCTCAAGCATCACCTTCCTCAAATTCTACTGCCCAAAATCCAGTGAATGGCATGACAAAGGTGGATGTTGCAACTAGTGTAAATTCAAAAGTTCGTGATAGCTACGATTCAAGAAAGCAACAGATTGAAATTGATCCAGAAAAGCAGAAGCTGGCCGCTTCATTGTTTGGCGGTTCTGCTAAACCTGAGAGAAGAACATCAACTAGCAGCAAGGTTCCAAAAGCTAATGCTGGTGCTGCAGACAGATCTCAGGATTCAAAAGCTGCAATTGTACCCAATAAAGCATCTGGGGATAACTCTAATCAACAATCCCCTCCTCAAGATTTGCTTGACTTGGGTGAACCAAATGTTACTGTTGCACCTCCCACCGTGGACCCATTCATGCAACTAGAAGGACTTCTTGACCCAAGCAGTAGTTCTACAGTAAGTCATAGTGACAGCACTGTTACAAATGCACCTGATATTATGGGACTCTATAGTGGAACTACTTCTAGTGAACAGAGTGGTGGTGGCAGCTATATCCCTACAAGTGGAGATCTTTTATCCGGGTTGTCAAATGCAGCAGCTGTCAGAGGCACCACAGGAGAAACAATTCCGTCGCCTATATCACAATCTGTGAAGGGTGCTAATGCTAAAGATTCTTTGGAGAAGGATGCAATAGTCAGGCAGATGGGTGTGACTCCAACTGGCCAGAATCCCAACTTGTTCAGAGACTTGCTTGGCTAATCCGACGAGAGGAAAGTTGTAAACCATACTGGTGGACTATCTTGCGAGTTACTGCACGTGCAGTTTCCTGAGCCAATTGGCTATCTGATATATGCACAATTGAATAATATACATTATGATCTAGAATGGATGATTGCAGCCACCAAGAATTGGGTGATTCCATATCCAGGAATGATGACTAAAACAGGCAAATATTTGTACTAGTTACAGAATAGCTATTGTAAGCTTTCCTCGTTGCATTGTATCCAGGTTTTGGTCAGCCTAGACTCTGAAGGAAGGGTACTGCTGTGCACGGTCATTGCATTTTACACTTTCTTTGGAAGTTCAAGGTCATCTTTGTTGTTATACCGAAACACTGTTTCTTTTGGTTCCAATTTTTGTGCATTTTTCCATCTGTCTATAATTTTTTTTTCCTTATCAATGAGAAGCTTGATACTGCGGTCATAGTCGATTTGATGTATGACATTTGTAAACGTGAAAATTGTAGTGATAAATGATGGTAGAGTCATCTATTCCTTTGTTGAGACCAGTTTCTCCATGATTGATGTTTTCATTCTTCGGTCACTTCTCTACCATGCCTGGTGTTTGGGGGATTGTTTATTTTATCTGTGTTCTTAAAGACAATTATATAGACTATGTATGAAGGGTTGAGGTTGGTCTTACTTAAATTCAATATCGATTATTAGAATTTTCATACTTTTCACGACTATTCTGTTCATTTTTAATTATGGGACTTGGTTTGAATAAATGCATGAAAATTATATCCCACCTAAGCAGAATTTTCACCCTTAAACTATATCCCACCTAAACTCTTGGTCGGTTCAATATTCTCCTAAACCACAAAAGCACTTCATAGCATAGGAAGTTTTGGTTAAATTAAATACATACTCCTAAGTTTTACGTCTACCAACTGTCTAAACTATACACCAACTTATTTAGTATCTGGTACGCAAAAAGGATGTTAAAATATAATATAATTATCAAATAACCTAATTTTTACAACTGCGAGGTTATTCTATTAAGTTTTGTCTATGAAGTTGTTTAATTGAAAGTCGATTCCATTGCATATTCTATTGTTGACTTGGAGATTAATCTAATACTAACAAATATCAATTCCTAAGCCATGAAGATATCTTGAGATGCCAACTTAGATTAAAGATTCTAATCATGATGAAGTAGATAAAAAATATAGAAACCTTGTAGTATACATATACGTTGACATTTCATCATTTCATTTTCACTTTTTCTATAAAATAAATCTAGATTAGAGATGGAACACTTCCATGCAATTAGAGAATTAATATTTCAACTCAAAAAACAATATCTATGAGATAAACGTCTAATCACCTATCTCAACCCAGTTTGCATTATTTTGTTAATGTACTTGATCTAGCTCGGTCTTTGACGTTCAAATAATTGAATACAGTATATTACTGGATGCCAATCTTCTTAAATAACATTTGTGTCACCAAAACGATATACACTATTCCATGTTTAACTGGAGGTCGCCTTTACCTATTACGTACGCAACTATTGGGATGATAGTTTTCAAAGATTTAGATATCGAACTCGTTCGTTTTAATAGGATACTAAATTCATGTATATTTTTTTAATCCACGTGTTTCCTTGTACGGAATTGAATCATCATGTTCTAGAAGTTGTCATATCTTTTGGGGCGAGAATTCTAGCCATTGTTATTTTTTTTTTTTCTTCCCAAAAACTACGTCTAATTTGTTTTAAGAGCTTCCACAATAATGATAGGATGAGGGGTGCTATGGACACTCTCTCTAACACCCACTCTTTTATTGGGCGAAATGTATATGAGTATTACATATTGGGAATGAATCTCACATAAAGTGGTGAGATCTATATGAGTTTCACCCTAACAGAAGAATCAGTGTTAGAGAGAGCTAAAAAAGAAAGTGTTCCTAACATTTCTCGTGATAGAATAAGAAATTTCGACTTGAGAACACTAATTCTTATACATATTATTTTATACTAGAAAAAATAATAATGTTATTTTTGTTTGGGTCAAAATTATATCATTATCGTTATTAAGAAAAATTTGAGATATGCGAATGGGAGAGGGTGCATTTCATCAAGATTTTAATTATGATTTTGAAAAACATTTTATGTTAAAGTCAATTAATATTCAATTAAGATTATCTGAATATTTTTAACATATACAAAATTCAACGGTTTTCAATGAAGTTTTTTTATAACATAAAAAATGTTCAGTGGTATTTTATTTTTTGTTAATTTCGGTGAATTGTGTTTGACTTTGTTTGATGTTTTTTTGTATAGAGAGAATCTTTAATTTGAAATTTCTATGGATTCTTATTTTTATTTTTTTAAATGTTTTTACCCTTCTTGGTCACCTCCGTCATCTCTTCCTTGCTTACATCTCTTTATTTACTTTTTTGTGCTTGTATGTCTTTCATCTCTCTCATTTTTACCCCCTAATTTCAATTATAGGCCTTCATCTCTCATCTTTCCTTTTTTAACACTATTACCTCCGATACAACTACAAAGTAAAATTATATTAATACGCTTTTCTGTATCTCTGTCGAAATATCTAATAATATTTTTATCTTTGTAGTTGTTAAATGTCGTTGTTAAAGACAACATCCAAAACTCAACAATTATTTTCACTTCATAAAACGTTAAAAAGTCATCACGAAGGCATCATAAAACAAAAATTTAAAACTATGTTCACTTCCTTCTACTTGTTTTCAAGTAGTTTAATGGATAAAAATTTACGCTTTAAAATAAATAAGCATAGAATCTAAAATTCGAACTCCGGTCCATACATATTGCAACGTCCATGAAAACTGAACTATGCTCACAAGGACGTTCTTTCTATTTCTACATAATAGTGAATTTTAGGACGAGATAGAAAAGACAAAACTTCCAAGAGAAAAAAAAAAAATAGGGCCAACATTATGCTTAACTTTAGGGACCGTGAAGTTCCAACTTTAGTGAAACCCGGTCCTTGTTTGCTTGTAAATGTACCATGCTTAATAGGTACTCATCTTATTTTCTTCCAATGAGGGTACCAATTGGTACCTTTTCTTAATGGGTATGTAGTCTTTACTTACATCATTTGAATCCTCTAACTAACTTGTACGTATGCATGTCCTATGAATATATGTAAATTGAAGTATATTTAACTATAGAGTTTTTATGTTCATTTTTCCTGGAAAGAATATATCTTTTTGGTATATGAATCAATTTTCGTTAGTCATCCTCAACTATCTCAAATTTCCAAAGTCTTAGAATAGCTCTATAACTCATGGATAAAACTTAAATGTAATCCTACATATTTTGTTCTTACTGTTTCTCTACAAAACAAAACAGTTTTTATGAACGTGGCCAGTTTTTACTCCCCTTAATTAAAATACTTTGTTACAATTTTACTCTATTTTTAAATGAAGATTAGTTAAAAAAAGTGTCTAAAACCCTTCAATTTCGTTCTCAATATAAAAGAAAGTTGAGTTAACAAAAATATTTGATTAAGTATCAATTTTTGTTGAGCCAGCTTTCTCTTATAATAATGACGTTGTCTAATGTGCACAAGTGATGTCTTGCACCATGCACAAGTCTATTTTCCACCATTTGATCACTAACTCTAATAATATTTTATTTTATTTTATTTATATGGTAAGATTTATTGATTCAATAATATGAAGACAATATTGGGCTTGTCATTCTTTGTAGTTTGTACACCATAACCTTATCTATAAAAATTACTTAATATCACAAAACAATAACCAGTACGTGATCACGGAAGAAAGTTATTGGTCATTCGCCCGTATTTTCTACCAAAGTCTCTTTAAAAAGTTTACAAAGGAAATTTAAAAAGTGATACATATGTTCGGTAACGTGACAATAATTTCCATTTTACAATTGTCTTGAACTTCATTTCATAAGTTTATAATGTCAAACTCTTACCACGATATTTATGAACAATTTTATCCTTAATTCATTCATATACCTCTTAGTTGATAGCGGTGCATTTAATCATGCTTTATAAGTACATCAATGACATTTCATGCCCTCGTGAGTTCAGAATATCACAACTGACACTTTGTACTATATCCAACCATTTATATCATTCAAAATCAAATCTAAAGATATGGCATATTCATTACCAATATCGGTGCAAAATTTCGGCCAAGAAATAAATATATGCTGCAACATAACCATCCATCCAACACATGACAGAACTAATTTAAGGATAAACTAGAATGAACTCATCATATCTACAAACATAGCTGTCTTGATTTTGAAATATAGTTTTTAGTCTTTCAACATCTTTCAATTAAATCACATCAACATCAAATAACACAAGTGTGACACTTGTGCTTTTGCAATGATATAGATTGCATAAATTTGAGTCAGCAATTTTGGCTATGACTTCAAGATTTGTACAAAAGTCTATAAAACTGTTTTTTCATTTTGGTAAAAGATTATTATTTGTATGGAAAATGACATGAGATTTGGAATTCAAACTTTATATGAAGGCTTATAATGTAGCCATCTGTTATAAGATACTTTGTTTTTGTATTATCTTTAGACTATGGTTGAGATTCACCCTCTCAGTAGTGCAAAAAGACTGTTTCAGAATATTGATGTCTCATAATATATATGTATAATTTAATGTTCATGCATTATTAGTGTAAAAAGTTTTACGATGTTAGCACGTTATGATCAATCATATGTGTGATTTTAAAAGTGATTATGATAATAGTCAAACATTTCTAACAATCTGACGATTATAATTGACTAATAGTGTAAAACCTGTTTACATTGACGATGCATATGAATTAAATCAAATATCGTACGTTAATCTTTTGAAAGTGACACAACATACCACGTTTGTTTATGTGATATGGAATAGTGACAAAATTGTAGATTCAATCTATGTTATGTGCTGGACAGCATTGATAGCAGAAAGTATTGAAAAAAGATGCCAAGATTTTTATATGAAAGTCAGTTTGTCTAGTTTGATTGAGAACTATAATTGTTTTTTGTTTGACCATAATATCCTCATTTGGACTGAACTAAGTTTCAAGACTATAGAGATATTTCAAAGTGTTTATTTGAACTTTCTACTGAAATAATTTGTTCAATTGCTTGGAAAGAGCTTATTAATTATTATGTGTTATAATTAGTTGGTGGTGATTGTTATATGTAGTTTGTATATTACTATGTAAAGTGCATTTGATACTCATTGTAATAAATTTTTCTCCCTCTATCAATTTTTAATAAGTAATCTTTCTCTAAAGTTGTTATAATTAGTTGCTGATGATAATATGTAGTTAGTATATCACTATGTAAAGTGCATTGGATACTCATTGTAATAAAATTTTCTCAATCTATCAATTTTAAATAAGTAATCTTTCTCTCAAGTTTTCTCTCCCTTTGTTGGCTCTACCATACTTCTCAACTATATTTTCATAAGCTACGTTGTAATTGGAAACGAAATAAGTATTTAGATGAAAATATGATAAGTTAAAATAGTTTATAGGTTAAATTCACCGTTCTCAAAACTATGATTCATAGGTGTATTATTCAAACCAAGACTACATAATACACCGATGAACCATAATTTTGAGAGTTGTGAATTTAGACATACAAACGTAACATTAAACGTCCACATAAACACTTTTTTACTAAGTTTGACGAAAATAGGATAATAATGTAGATATTTTATTACTTAAAAGACTAACTTGTTATAAATATCTAACTTAAAGATCATAAATGATATTTGACCTAGTTTATATGTGAGCTAAACTGAGACAGTTCAACAGTTAGCTAATTAACTTTGTAAGAGAAATGCAAACTAACTAGTTGCACTATGAAAATCTCTCTAACACAGGCTCAGATTTTTCAATTGGGAGAGGAATATCATTTTACCATTGAAGAGTGTCAATGTTGAGAACAACCATGCAGAATAGGCAACTATAATAATTGCACAGTTTAGATTGTAATAATGGAACTGAATCAAAGTTCTCCTTTAAGTAATTATTATGTTCTTGTATAGAAAAGAAAAATGGAAAGTAGTTGTCAACTTTCCATCTTTACTATATTTTCATTCTTCTTTATTTTCATTTTTTTTGTCTCTTTCAAAGTATAAGTAAATAAAAGTAGTTGTCAAAAGATGTATACGTTTACTGAATTATCACACCAACTATAATGTTAATTTTACCGAGAGACAAACTAAATTTGTTGCCCATGACCTCAGGGGCAAGGGTGTATGCGTTTACTGAATTATCACACCAATTACAAAGTTAATTTTACTAAGAGATAAACTAAATTTGTCGCCCATGACTTCGCAGATAAGGGTGTCAAAATTGTACGTCAGTCTTCAAGTTTTTCATTTGATTCTAACTTGTATCATTTATCGTATTGGTATTGAAATGATATAAGTTTTTAGTCGGAAAAAAACAGCTTGTCAATGTTAAAGAATTGAAATGTTACACCTTCACTATTTGTTTGAACTGCAACATTCATGTGGATACAAAGCTAGTTACTTCATTACATTTAATCCAATATATTGAGGACTTTTCCTCAATATATTCTAAAATAAAAAATAAATGTAAAAAAACTATGAACCAAAAAATAAAAACAAAAATGAATGAAAAGAGGTTATTTACACTGTTAGCTTAGCTCTGGCTATGTAATGTAACCTCTATATACACTTGACTTCTAGTTTGTGCAATTAATTCAAAAGTCAAAATTGCCCCTTTGGGGTGTCTCTTGGCCAAAATTTAAAGGGAATAAAGTTTGATCCCCCTTTGTTTATGTATTTGCTATATGGTCTCTCCCCTTCACAACTTTTTTTGGTCAAAGTTTAATCTCGCATACTTTTGAAACCATTCCAAATTTAGAAAGTTGATTCCATGCTATACTTGACCAGCCTCCATCTTTATGTTTGGTTCATATTTTTTTATTTCTTAGAATATAAGTTGATTGGTAAACCATTTTGAGGAAGAGCAAAAGGACCATACTGAATTCCGTTTTTTTCACCGACCACAGACCACCTACACAATAAATAATAGCAGCCACAATTAGAATATTTCTAAAACATTATTATAATTTTAAACTAGGCTAAAAAAAGAATGCAATGAGTAGAAATGTGATTGATTTCTATGTAATCAAAGTTCACAATAGTCGGTGATCTTAGTCGTTGGTCCGAGATTCAAAATCAAAGATTTGAGATTCTAAACATCCATTTTGCCAAACTTTTGATATAAATCGACTAATCCTGACCCAACAACTTTGATAAACTAGATGTATGTTTGAAGTTACAGTTAGTTTGACGAGAATTCAGTAATATTGTAATCTTGTCAAACTCGCTGTCAATTTAAACATACATTAACTCTGGCGACGATTCGAAATTAGGTCAAGTATAATAATAATAGTTTAGTATACCAACCTGTACTTTGTGGTTAGATGATGTACAAGAACCAAAATCTCCAACTTTGCTAATTCATTGCCAGGACATGCATGGACCCCATTTCCAAATGGCATGAAAGTATTAGGTTTTGGAGCAACCTGCCAAAATTGTTAACAGAATCTATCAAGGTGTGGACTTTGAATAGTAAGGGACAAACAGAAAAAAGGCAGGAATTTGGGAATGCACAAGTTCTGTCACAATAGTTACCTCAAATCTTGAAGGATCAAATTTTTCTGGCTCTTTGAAATTCTCTGGACTATGATGTATATTTCTGAAAAGTGGCAATACTTTCCATCCTTTTGGTATAAGATACCCTTGATATTCAACATCTTCTGTTGCTTCTCTAAATGTAAAAGACAAAATTGATGCCACTCTTAGAGTCTCTTGAATAACCCTTGAAGTTATTGGCATATTTTTTGTGTCTTCCCAATTTAGACCAATTTCTTCACCATTTTCTTGTTTCCCCTTTATTATAGACATTTGTTCTTCCTACAAAAGACATAATCATAACATTTATAAGCTTAAAAGACCAAACACAAGTACATGCCAAATTTTGTAGTTTTACTAAAATTGACAAAATTTGATGTTTGATAAAGGAACAGAAAAAGACTAAAATACCCTTTTATTGATATTAATTGTAGAACTAATAAAAACAAATGAAATCATTTTTGATACTAAAAATCAAATTTTGCCAATGATTAGAAGGATAAAAGGTAGGACCCAGATACTTACTGTGACTGATTCAAGGACACTAGGATTTTCACCAAGGTACTTCACAATCCACGTAAGCACACTAGCAGTTGTGTCACGAGCAGCAAAAATAACACCAATGATATTATCTGATATTTGTTCATCACTAAGGCCTGCTTTCTCATCCATGAAAGAAGCTAATAAATCATTGTAAAGTTGCTTTTTGCACCTCCTTGTTGATATGATTTGTTCTAAGATCTGTGCAAGCTCTTTCCTTGCTTTCATTGCCTTGTGAAATAGTGTTCCTGGAAGGTTTATTGGCATTGAATTGTACCCTTTCTCAAGTGTGTAGTAGCATCTTTTTAGATCTTCTCTATATAGAATTTCATCTTTTCCAAAAATTGATAGAAGTGCAACGTTGAAGGTGAACTGAAAAAGTTGAAAAATAAGAAAATTATTAAAAACCCATTATTTATTTCGTAAAAAAAGAGAATTCAAGAAAAAAAAAATTATTTTTTATTTTTTCTTAATAGTAAAAGAGATGATTTTATTTTCCTCTGTTTTTTGCTCTGTTTTTTACTCTGTTTTTTGTTCTGGTTTCAAGTACTTACTGTTTTCATTTCAAGGTAAGTGGTGATTAAATTTCCATCCCATGATTTGAGGCAAGTTTGTGCAATGGATTCAATATTAGGAACAATGCTTTTGATTGCTTCAGGCATGAAGGAACGAAGAACAAGTCTTCTAAGGTTAGCATGATAATTTCCTTGATGAAAGAAAATTGCTTGTTTCCCTAACATCCTTTCTTTGCTAGCTGGAAATGTTGGTTTGAAAAGTTGAGATTTGTTTAACACAAATTTTGCTGCTTCTGGACTTGAAATCATCACACAAGGACATCCTAAAATGTGAGACTTGAACATAGCTCCATACCTATAATTCAAAAATAAAATCAACAACAATAATAATTTGTATAAATATGACTTAATGAGCGAATTTAGTCCCGTAAGTACAACTCAGATGATAAATAGTTGCAGGGACATTTGATATGCTGGGATGCAGGGTTGAACCCGCAATTCCCTATTTCTCATCATACTAAGTATGTGCGAGTTTCGTTGTTAGGTTCTTTGAAGAAAAAAAAGAAAGCAAAGAAAAAGAGTGTGAATTTGAACCTTTTGATTTTGTTGGCAAAGAAAAGACTAGGGTCTTGAGAATACATTTGAAAGGTTTCTCCTATGTAAGGGTAACCCATAGAACCAGGAGGTAGAGGCAATTGTTTTCCATTAGAAGGAAATAAGAAGTTTTTGATGAGTGATTTGAACAGAACAATGAAGAGAAAAGAAGCAAAGTAGAAAAACAAAGTGGTAATAGTAATTTCCATGTTTAGTGTATGAGTAGAAAGGTTGGTTATAGGTGAAAATATGAAATATGAATGATAAGAATAAGAGAGGAATGAATAAGATGAGTGAGAAAAAAATGATGAAGATTTGATGTATTTATAGGATTTAAGAAGTAAAATAGTGAAGTAGGAAGAGGGTGAGAAGGAGAGGAGAGTTTGTTGTTTCTACTACCAGCTAGATTTCCACTCTCTCTACAGCTCATTTATGATTTTGGATTAAATTAAGTGCAATTTGAAGAAAATTAATAGAAACACTAAGCACGTGTCTCAACAGCTTGTATACTATTACTTTCATGTCATTATTATTACTATATACGGATAATACATGAATACAGTACACACGAGTTCCGTATTACGGATGTTTCTGTTTTCTGTGTGGGGAAGACGTGTACAGTTGAAGGGAATACAAATAGAAATAATTGGGCATGTTTGGATGGGGTATATGAATTGACATAACCACTTGTGATACAATTTGTGTGATTTTGTGTTCATGTATGAATGGACGGGGTTTACCTCTTGAGCATTGGATGTTCTCCTCCGACTCTTGTTAGTGAGTAGTGTTAAGTTGGTTTTGAAGTTGTTTGTAGTTTGTTATTTGTCCTACATTGTTTTGGTTCTTGGGATGTTGAGTGTATAAATATGTCTGAGTACCCTCATCTTTTGAGCTAACTTTTGGGATGATATACAAGCTTATTTAACATGGTATCAGAGTCGAGTTAAGGATTGCAATATGGAAGCTGGACCCAAGTCCATGCTAGATGTGAGAGTGGGTGTTGAAGTTGATTTTGAAGTTGTTGTAGTTTGTTATTTGTCCACATTGTTCAGGTTCCTGGCTATTGAATGTATAAATATGTTTGAGTATCTTCATCTTTTGAGCTAGTTTTTGGGATGAGATCCAAGTTCATTTAACAAGTAGGAGTAGATGCATCTTCTTCAAGTAGCGTGCTTACAAAAGACATTCGAGTGTCTAAGTAAGTGTTAGCAAGTAGCGATGTGAATGTGTTAGGCAATGAATGATCATACCTTGGAGGCAAGGCCCCGTATTATAATTGCTACTCTGATTTGGCATGTTCTGTTACGTGATTACCCTAGTTGTTTTGAGTATCTTAATTTGATCCAAACGGGCTCCTTGTAAGTATGAACAACTTAATGCATATTTGATAATTAGTTTGTTAATATTTAAGGAGATATTCTGATATATGATATCTTCTGAGGTGATGTTGTAGATAGAACCATGCACTGCACCATGTCGTGATGTGGGGTGTTCAACTCGGATGGCCTTGGATTTGGTCATTTTATTGGGTCTTAACGTCATGTTCTTGATTGACTTTCTTGTTGTACAATCCGGTAAATGATTGGGTCGGGTCTCTTAAGTCCATTACATTTTATGACATGGCTTATGAAGATATAAACTCTTTCTCTACGTGGGTCCCACGCCATTTTAATATTAAAAATATAAAATTATTGATATTTGTTATAAAATTATAAGTGACATTCATTTAGTAATTTTTATTTTTTTTATGTTGGGTTTGAAGGATAGAGTATTTATTAAGTATTATTATTAAAAAATTATAAAGAAGTGATTTGTGCATGTGAGACCTAGTTAAATACCGAAAATTAAGTTTCTTTGTTGTAGATGTTCTTATATGATAAATATTTATGTTCTAAGCATTTCATTAAGTTGTTTATTCAAACAAAGCTCTACATAATATTTATGTTTTAATCGTTTGATAAAATTAGCCGTTTGTTTCCTTCAAAAAAAATTAGCCGTTTGTTTATCATATGATACAACTAACTATTGATTATCTTGTTTTTTAATTCCTCTCTCTCTAAATGGGCTCAATAATTATAAATAATGTATTTATATACAATGTTGAAATATGATGTCAAATTTTAGATGTTCAATTAATACCCAATCATTCTCTCAAAAAATAATAGTAATACCCAATCATATTTATAAGACTTTTTTTATTAGAGTTTGTAAAAATAATTTATGATACATCCATAAGTTATTTAAAATTTATTTCCATAAACTCTTCATAATAGTTTATGCGAAATTTTCATATAGCTTATGTAAAAATAGTTTTACTTTATTTAATTTTTTATGAATATTTGTATTATTGATAAAATAATAAATAATAACATTGTATTGAAATTTGAAAATGATGCATAAATATTAAAAAAAAGGATATTTTTTGAAGGAAAAAAAGTGATAGTTATTATTAAAAAGATATAAAATAAGTATGACAAAAAAAAATAGCAAGAAACAAACAACTCCTTAACAGAGACATTGACCGAAATTGAAGCAGACAAGAAACTTGGTGAAAGAAAACCATTTCATGTTAGATTGAGTCTGACCCCCAACTTGCCGCAAGAAAGTTGGAGCAATTCATTTCAGGACATATAATGAAATTGGCATGATGCACTATTATTTTAATGTTGGTAATCAATTTTTATTTTTTTTATACTTCAAAACTATATTCATTCCTTTAAATTGATAAAATATATAAAATAATATAAATTCAAAATCCTTGAAATAATTTTTTTTATATACGAACAAAACTCAAAATACTCAGTTTAATAGCTTACGATGATTAAAACTCAGTTTAATGCCGAGCTTGTGACCTAAATAGGGGCATTAAGACGTTGGAAGGTCTTTGATGTGTCCAAAAAAAAAAACTCAGTTTAATAGCTTACAATGACAAAAAATATGTAAATTAAATATGACAACCAACAAATATAACAAAACTATAGTGTTGAAATAAACCGAAACAACTAACAAAACAATGTTACACTAAATGAAACTACATAAGAAAGTTAAATGCATGTAAACATTACTTATTTAATTAAAATGTAAGGGAAAAAATGATTTAGAGTGGTGATTTTGGTAAAAATAAAATAAAATAATAATATCATATAAACTACACATTTCTTTGGTGAATGAAGAAGAAACTAATGTTACAATAAAAAAAGGGCAACCGCTTACAGGAGCATGTTCTTGGGTTCATTAGTAACCTAATTTATTTTTAAAAATTGAATTATTTTAAAACAAAATTGATTTAATGAAACTTAGAATTTAATTAGTATATTATGTCAGTTTACAATTATTTTACACATAAATTCAATGATGTGTTGTCACATAAATTAATGAATATAAAAACACATGAGTTGTCATATTCATTAATTGACGTCACAACACATCATTGGATGTATATGTAAACTAACTGTACACGGATAAAGTATAATACATAATTAAACTCTTTAGGAATTTAATTTATATACATGCATTCAATCAAATCATGTCACGGAAATATTTTAAAAACTAACTTGTAAATATGGTACTTTAATGTGATTTCATTGGATGCATGTATAAAAGAATTACAGTGTCATTGCATGGAAATTAATATCATAGAGGAAACAAATGCAATAATAACCAAATAAATAATATAAACTCGTGTATATAAACTTATGATTGGACCATTAATATTTTGCTAGACAACATATATCTGAGATTTTTTATTTTTTTTTCAAGCAGTTTTTTAGAGTTACTTCGTCCCCCCACCTTTTCCCAGACAAAATATTTTTAAAACGGTCTAGTTTAAAGCTGTTCTTTTTTGTTTTTGTTTTGAAGAAATAGCGGTAAATACTCACGTACACTCAAACCATTTCCCCTATCAATATTGTACCTCTCTATACTAAGATTTGGGTTGTACATAAGCAACTGATTTAAAGTAAAATGGAGACGATCTTAACTCTTTAAAGTCATTCTAACTACTAACATTCTTTTGGACTATTTAGGTTAAACAAATCAAATAAATTTTCAATCAACCGATCAAACTAGTCGGTCTAGTTCATTATATTTTGACATAAGAATTTTTCTTGAAACGAGGATTGTGTTGCTAATGTATTGAGTAGGTTCACAGCAGTAAACTGAGCATTCATATTTATTGGGTTGCACCCACCTTTCATGATTCATTCATTCATATTGTTATCGAGTAAAAAGGGCTTGTAAGTTGTAACTATCATGGTCCCTAATCATAAAGTTCAACTTTCTCTTCACAAATACTTGTAATCTTTATTAATTTGATGATGTACCTCTGGAAAAAAAAATGACATTCCAACGATACCCAAAACCACCACATAGAATTATATATATTGGGATACTTGACCAAAATCCAAGAAAATAATCATAAGGATTTAAAACAACCGTCTCATCAAAAACCTTAGTAAGAGAACCAAGTTGGATGAAATCACGGTGAAGAAAAATAGAGTGTAGGTCATTAAGAAAACAAGAGTAACTAGTAAACTCATGAAATAATAAGCCTAACAACAAGGGAGAAGTCCTCCTTCAAAAAAAAACAAGGGATAAGTCCAAAACCTAGCAAAATTAGTTAAAACATTAGCGGGAGAAACTAAATATATTACGGAAAAAAAGTTCATCTCCAATAAAAGAAGGAATGTCATTCCATCAAGTAAAGCACTACATAGGGAAAATGTAATCAACAAGCTTGTTGGCATTTTCCTTAATAAATATTTCAACAATGGATCCAATGATTTATCAATTTCCAAAGAACAATGTGAGGAGAGCGTTGGAACAAAATAAGTTTAAAAAATATCTCTTAAGTATTTGATGAGAATAAGGTATTAAAATATTAATTGCATATGCTAATATTTGTTCAAGTGTGCATGGTCATAGACAAAAATTTACAATGTCTTAATCATGTATTGGTTCTGAAAGAACAAATGTGGAACAAAGAATTTTAAAGAGAAACAAACTCCAAGTCAGAATCTGAAGGAGTCAAACTCTAATGACAACCCAAAAGTTGAACCTCGGAGTCTGGATAGCTAAAGACCAAAGGTGCGGAAGTATTGGATGTCAATCTATTATAGTTTTGAAGATCAAGCAATGGTAATTCTGAAGTGTTAGAGAGTCAATGTATGTCATTTTCATTGAAGGACAATGAAGGATAAATTGTACGATTACTTCCTCCACTACCTCTGACGTTCCCATGTGCAATGTATGAAGCTTACATATGTGTCTGCTTTAGAAAAGAACGGATAAATCCTTATCAAGGAAAGGTTTCAAAATCATTCCTTCATGGTATATTAACCAAATCAAGCAACAAATTAATGATGCTTGATCAAGCTTCTCTCACGACTATAATGATATGTTGGCACTCTTCAACGTGTCTTTTCAACCTTTATATAAAGGATTGAAGACTTGAAGAAAATAAAAGACTCTGCAATATTTTTCAAGTGTCATTACTCTGTCAAAATCATTACGCGTCAAACACTTAGAATTTCTTATTAACTTTCATATCTTAGAAATTCTTAAGTATAGAGTCTGAACTGTGTTGTATTTTGTAAGCACCTCTGATTGTATATCAAGTGTTCAACCAAACAATTTTTTTTGAAATCTTTGTTTGTTAGAAGTCTCTTGCTTGTGTGCTTGAGCATTGGAAGTTTCTTGCTTGTTTATTTGAGCAATTGTAATCTTGTGTGATTATAGTAAAAAAAATCTCTTGTAAGTGACAAGGGGACTGACCTACTTCTGGATTGTGGAAGGAACCATGATAAATTGCCTCTCTCTCTCTCTCTCTCTCTCTCTCTCTCTCTCTCTCTCTCTTTCTCTCTCTCTCTCTCTCTCTCTCTCTCTCTCTCTATATATATATATATATATATATATATATATATATATCTTTTATATCCGCTACACTTAACTCTGAACATTGTTTTAGATTCTGAACTCTATCAGAAGCTGAACTTTGAACTTAGTTAAAAAGAACAAAAAGCTAACACAGTACAATACCCCCCTTTCTTGTATTTTTCTCACCTTCAAAGACTTGAAAGCTAAAACAACCAACTGAGAGTCACTTTTAAGCAAAAATCTATGCCAACGTATATAATAAGCAATTCAATTGTCATATCACCAATAAATTTAGCATAAAATCAAACAAGAACCAATAGAAAGAGCAAAATACCCCCTAGGTTACACCGCCCGAATCCCTAAAGATATAACCACAAGAAGCAATATTGGATAGAGGTGTAAGAATCAAGTCAATGACTCCATGAACCCAAATATCTAGATCAAACTACTAAAATCGGTTTGGTTTAGTTTCGTTGTTCAGGTCTAAACCAAACCAATCAATCCCGACCTCTATTGTTTTGGGTTTTGATTTCACGTCATTTAAAATTGATCACCCGAGATCAGAACCAAACCATAGTATTTTATTTATTATTACCCGATGAACCTAAGAAGCAATACTGGATAGGGGTGTAAGAATCAAGTCAATGACCCAATGAATTCAAATATCTAGATCAAACCACTAAAATCGCTTTGGTTTAGTTTCCTTGTTCAGGTCTAAACCAAACCAATCTAATCAATCCCAACCTCTATTGTTTTGGGTTTTGAATTCACGTCATTTAAAACCGATCACCCGAGATCAAAACCAAAACATTGTATTTTATTTATTATTATTTCTTTTATTTCACAAAATATTAGTATATTTATCTTAAAAGTTATGTTGCAGTCATACATTTTCTTAAATAATTATATATTATTTTTAATCATAGTTTAAGTATTTATTTTAATCGTATAACTGGTCTATAATGTTTTAGTAAAAGTTAATTTCTTGTAGATTTTTAAAACAAATATTCCATTCAAAAAAAAAAAAAAAACAAAACAAATTAAACCAAAACAAACCAACATGTTCTTAATCAGTTTGGTTTATTTTAGATTTTGTGAAAAAAATATTGTAAAAACGAGCAAAACTAAACAAAATCAGGTGATAAAACCAAACACCCTCTTCTTCTTCTTATGATGGAATTTGTACAAAGAATGAAGACTTTTTTAGGGTTACAATGAAGACTTGTTGACCAAACCAACTCTCCTTGCACTTGGGTGTTCTAGGTTTTTGGTTTTATCGTTATTGCTGATCAATGTCCAGTTTTACCTCCCCATTCGGCGGCCGTTCATGGATTAATATATTCTCTTTTTCCCTTTTTGGTATTGATTTGCATTCAAACATTAAGATCAAAATGGGAAGCTAATAGAAGAGTAGGAGGTAAACAATTGTTAACGGTGGCAAAAGCAATTATGTTGTGGAGGAACGTTCTAGACATCAACGGATTAAAACTCATAGCCTTTCTTTGCAAATCCATCCAATCGTCTAAATATTTAAGTTCATGCAATAAAAGTATTTGTTCATATGCTTGTGTGCACTATCATGTTATTTTATTTATTACTATATGGCAATAAAAGTCTTTGTTCATAGATCTATGTTCCCACATTCGTTTTGACGAGGACTGAACAAAATCCCAAAACAAACAAGATTGAAGACGTTGTTAAGGTAAATTGAGGAGAAGAAATGAGTGTGCTTCGATAGGGAAGTAGGGAGAGAGGCTCACCGAATTAATTAAACAAACAATTAAGGGCTTTTAGATTAAACTAAATAGACGGTTATGATTTGGTGTCAACGAATCCGTTGACACCTGGTGTCAATGGATCCTGACTCATGTTGTTTTAATTGTCTATCTGAACGAAAGAAAAAATCAATTTAGGTTTTAAAGAAAAATATAGCGAAAAGTAAGAGTTAGAGTTTTCTTTTTCAAAAATGAAATCAACCTGGCTCCCAGGTCATTAAAAAGTTTACATGACAATGACACTTTGACTTTTGTTTTTCGATACTTTATGACTTAATAATATGGACTATTTTTAAAGATGGAAAAATAAAACTTGATTAATTACTAAAAGTCGAAGGAATTTTTTATAGCAACGAAGAACAAAGATTTAAAATTTTATGAGGATTAAAAATATATATAATGCAAAGAAAATAATAATAATAATATTATTATCACTCATTGAGCTGATATTGTCACTCATGATACATGGATTTTGTGAAATCTTTTGGCAACGACTCTTTTGAGAATATTGGATATTTCCCACCTAAGAAACAATTTTTATTTTATTTTTTTATAAAATCCTAAGAAACCAATTAAACTATATTGATCATGGCATGCTCATGTTTTTTAAGGGATGGCACGCTCATTTATATCTATCTATAGAATATACATTTGGCATAAGAAGTTTCTTAAACAAATTGATCAACGGTTAAAAACTTCATATACATTGGTTACATTGAGTCTAGGAAGCTTGTTACTCTTTCTTGCCTTAATGTTTATGCACTTATTAAAGAAGGTGGTCTTGGCCTTAGAATTATAGCCAAGATAAATGAAACAAACTGCATCAAAGTTTGTTGAGAGATGTTGAAGTCTACTAAGTAATGGGTTGTTGTTATAGTTTTAAAATTCAGCTCGGTCATTGATTCGGTATAGGTACTGGGTCATTGAGTCGATGATCGAACCATCAGGTCATTGGTTGAACCGCATGACTGAATCGGATCAAACCGGATGACTCAGTAAGATAACCCGGTGTTTAGATTAAATTGTATAGGTATTTAATCATATTAAATCGGATTGAACAGGTGACTCGATCACTTCAAAAACTAAAGTAATAACACATAGAATAAAAAATAAATATCTAACAAACATAATTTCATAAACTAATTATTATGAGCTTTAAATAAAATATTTGAGCTTAATAATTATATATGCTTATGTTTTATTTTTGAAATAATTATATATGCTCATGTTTTTTACAACGATTATATACATTTATATGTGAGGTTTTATAAAAAAATAAAAAATTGAAAGTTAATTGCTTTATAGTAAAAAATATATTCAGACAAGATGGTAGGATTGGCATTGATCTTTATCCAAAACATATGTTATTATATTTATGTTGAAAAAACATTATACACTAAAACAATTGGTGCTTTAGTGGTTGGTGTTTTCAATAATAGGAGGGTCACAAGTTCAACCCCTTTTGACGTTATTTTTTACAGCATCATTCAATTAAAATATATTATTGCTTCAAACCGGTCCGGTTTCCGGTTCAACCGGTCGGTCTGATCCTAATTTTAAAACTATGGTTGTTGTTCTTAATTTTAGTTTATAAAAAAAAGAGCCTATTGATGGTTCTATCCCATCTTCCATTTGACGAGTTTCGAAAAAGAGCCTTGATATGATATTATCTAAAAAAAACTAATTCTTGAAAAATTGGTGATGGTTCAAACAATTAAAATAAATTATTGCTTCAAACCGGTCTGGTTCCCGGTTCAACCGGTCGAACCGGCCGGTCTGGTCCTAATTTTAAAACTATGGTGGTTGTTCTTAATTTTAATTTATATAAAATATGATATTATCTAAAAAAACTAATACTTGAAAAATTGGTGATGGTTCAAACATATCTTTTTGGGATGACAAGGGGAATAGTAGTATTATTGTTGATTTTATCTGCTAAGGAATATGATTTTATTCGCAATGGATCTTGGTGTTTTCCTAATTGACCCTCTATGCTTTTTTAGAGTGCATTGATCATTATGTTATGATGGTTTTGAATGTATATCAAAAATTATATAACGAATTTGTGTACTTAATAGCTCACATAATTTTGTCTTCACAATCGTATCTAGGTTGCATTGTTTTAAAGGCAATGATATTTGAACGATCAAAAGTTGACAATTTTTGGGGCAATCCTCCTTGGGGTAATCCTCTTTTTCCTTATTCTTTAGGGCAAAAACAATATATGGAGGGTAGGGACGGATGCATGTTAGTATATGTGTGGGTTTGTGCCTACACAAAATATTTAGAAACACTTTTTTTTAGTAGTATAATGTACCAATAGTTGACATTTTGACCATATAGCCCACACTTATCACAAATTATTTATCTCTTGACGCACACATATCATCATATATCTCAAATTCTTTCAAGAATCAAATTTGAAATCGTGTGAGAGATGCTAAGTTAAATGATTGTTTAGTTATTTATACAAAGAAAGATATTTTTATTGATATTGAAAATGAGAAATCATTCAAAATTTACATAATATAAAAAATTGTGGAGGATAATTTTATACGTAGTGCCCTCACTATTTAAAATTTTTAGATCCGTCACTAATGGGGGGTATCATAAGTTGTCAACTTTTGATTGTTCAAATACCATTACTTCTCTTTTAAACCTTGCATTCATACACTGAATGTTGGTTTTTGAAATGTGCTTGTTTTTGCAAAGTGAATCGTTTCACTTGCTTTTAAAAATTGTAATTTTTGCTCGTTTTTTCTAAAAGTGAATCATTTCATTCTTCAAAGTGAATCGTTTCACTGTCTAGATAAAAACCATGAATCGTTTCACTTGCTTTCAAAAATGTGATTTTCATTGTTTTTCTAAAAGTAAAAAAATTTCACTGTCAGTGAATCGTTTCAATTTTAGGTGTGAATCATTTCACTCTATTATTTTGATAACATATTTTTTAACTTAATTTTCACACATATTTCTAAAACCTATATATATTGGAAACACCTCACCACTTCTAAAAACATGAATTTTTCACAATCACTTCATTCAAACTCTCTTCTTCTATTCTATACTTTTTGAAAACTCTTAGATATTAATTGTAAATGTTGAGAATATCTTAGTTACATAGATATGGATTTATTTGTTTGCGGATTGTGATATTCTAAGATTTTGGAATTTGGGGAAATTGAAACATAAAGGAAATAGAGAATCTTTCAAATCATATGGGGAATTTGGAAGAAAAAAAAAATCCATCCAACATCTCAAGATCAATTGACTGCTTGTCAACAATCAAGGAGGATCAAAGGTCGAGTACTCTAGATCGAAAGATACCTAGTGGACTTTGGGAGCGGCTCATGTGAAGATTGAGGAGACTCTCAGATTGATTGGCTTATCAAATTTGGTGCGAGAATTGGTATCGTGGATATTTGGAGGTTTTGAATGTTGGATGTCAAGATTCAAGGGCAACATCAAGAATTGTTGAAAGATTAGATTTCTAGCATTGAATTCTCAAGGAATAATAATATTGGTGTAAACATTTTCACAAACAATTGGTGTTCAATAATCAAGAAAAACTCCATTAACAGTTGTCTTTGGGAGTGGATGTACCCCACTAGCGAGGAAGGTGTGGGGGAACCACTATAAATCTTGTGTTCAACTCTTTATATTTCTCTTTTGTGAATTGATTTAATTGTGGATCTTGAAAAACCTAATTTTAATTGGTTTGAAAGAGACTCAATTGAGCGTTGATTCTTTGTTAAGAATCAATAGCATTGAGAAAGGATTCTTTGAATCCATCATCTTAGTTTCCAATTGAATCAATCATGTATCGATTTGCATTTACTTGTTAATTCAATTTGGCTTAAAATAAATTTTTAACAAATTAAGCCCTTTTTCAAATAAGTGATTATCTGTTCTTAGCTTATCATCAATACCTTTAAATTAAGTAATTATCTCAATCATTTAATTTGATTTATCGAATTAGTTTTCGATATTCGGTATCGTGTTTTTGCATTGATCTTTATTAAGGATCAACTTCTCATTTGCGTCGTTCAAATAAACATAATCTAAAAATAATCATTTTACAGCTGCACCTACTTTGAAAATTATAAATGATAAAAAAAATGTTGCGTTCATTTCTCCTGATCAATCCAAATGCACCAGGTTCTCTAGCATTAATGAGTTCAAAATAATCAAATATTTCGGTGCTACCCACCATGCTCCTAAAGCTCTCAAAAATCTCCCAAGTTCTTTGGAGAGTTCCTTCTAAAGTTTTTTTTTTTTTTTTTAAAAAAATTAAGTAACCCCCATAAATTGGTACTAGAGAGAATCGAACATGAGACCTTGAGGAGGAACACACTCTCAGGTTCCAAGCTAGTACCACTCCTTCCAAAGCTTGAATAAAATATAACACATGGTGCTTCTAAAGGTTCTCCCGGTCTCTCCACAAGTGTTGGCATTTTCAGTTATGATCTCCATAGAAGCTGCTCATTCATGGGGTTGGTGGAATTTTTGGCTTGAAAGTGACTCCATGTTGGTCATTCAAGTTTTTACTAATTTTCATAGTGTCTTGTCTTGGTTGATACAAATCACATGGTCTAATTGTCTTGAGCTCATTGATATTTTCGATTTAAATTTTCTAATACATACAAGGAAGGAAATGCTTGTGTTGATGGTTTGACAATTTTTTTATAAATAGAATTGATTATCGTTTACATAATATTTCATTGTACGTTCTCCACTCTTTTTTTTCTAAATCAATTTTTAGAAGAAAGTTCAGATGTGTTAGGCTATAGAGGCTCATCAGGGTTAGAACATCTCTCAAGACTAAAAATCGCTTATAAATCATCCGTCAAAGAAATCATCACTAACAATGATAGTTGAATCCACAACATTGTGGGTGAGTTAATTCTTTAACAATTGAATCAATATTTATCGGCTAGTTTGTGCTTTTCTCTCTTGTGATGCCTTTACACCTCATGCTATTCATAAGAAGAAAAAAAAGGGGAAAAACTATATTGTATCAACAAAGATGCATATAATATACATTGATTATAATCAAGTTCATTATATGACACTATACAAACACTTTTTTTTCCCGCAAGTTCCTTATATTACTTTTGACTCTAATATACTACATTATTAATATACTAGATTGTTGACCCGTGCGTCGCACATATTTATTGTTAAGGGATTGACATATGAATAATAAAATGCAATATATAATTGGTAACGGTGAAAAAAAGAACATGTGATAATCCATAGTAGACAAAATAAAACACTTCATAAAATGTATAAAATCTGAAAATATTATAAAAGAAAATTTGATAATTCTATCAATAATTCGGCAAAATAAATATGAAAATTTTAGTACATTGGCATGTAGTTTCATCACACATTGTGAAATACTTCCTCATATACGACGTTACACGTCACATTGGTATCTTCACCATCTTCATCAGTGATCAATATCTTTAGTCCTTCTCTGGATGTAACTCTTGAAACAGCAACATACAACTATCCATGAGAAAATACAGGTGTTGGTAGATATACAACATATTAACGATATTATGTATTATATTATTGTTAGAAATGCTTAGACTCAAAATTTATAATGACCTCATTGCCATTATGTATTATAATATTCTTAGAATTTTATAATGGAGTGTGTCTTGGGCTATAGATATTATGGCACTAACAAACTGTTCAATAGTTAAGTAATACTAAAAGGAATTTTTCACAATCCGTCCGAAATAGGCATATAAATTAAAGCATTATATATATACTCCATGAAAAACACACAAATATACATAGCATATGTATCAGACACATATTTAAGCACGTCTTACAAATGAGAAAGCTTTTTTTTAGCCTTGATAATATACAAACTGCATCTGCTTAGTGAACACATTAAACCAAGTATTGTTGCAGAATCACTTTCCCCTTCCTCTATATGCAATCCGATCCAAGGAAAGGTGATTCTCACCTTAAAATTCATTCACAGTTGCACAACTTTGCTTGCAAAGAAAGAAATAATAAAAGTATGCGTAGGAAATAAAGGCTAATATCATAATAAAGTTTTGAACGAAACAAAATTCAGATTAAGTTCAAAAAACATGACATTACACGATATAGTCTGAATCCTTAGATAATAGACCAAGAAATTGCAGCAAAACTAAATAGGAAGACTGCCAAAATTGGTGTAAACATCTAAAACTAAAAAACAAAAAACGCAAAAAGGATATTCCAATTCTCAAAAAAATATGCATATCGATAAAATGCATGTTAAATTAGAATACCAGTTAAGCAGTGGTATGAGAGGAAGGTTATAAGGTCACGTCCTTTCATTTGCAAAAATCAAAATATCAAAATATATGATTCTTCTGTTGTCTGTGTAATTTACCACGGTTTAGGGTTTGCTATATATAACCGAGTTTGCATGAAAATTAGGGTATTCTGTTTGTAAACGTATTAAATAAGTGTACAACAACTTGTCAAAAAAAAAAGTCTACAGAAACAATAGATATATACAAACGATGAAACAACATGATAAGAATGAAAAGCTCATCAGTGAGGAGAAATATTAGGAATTGCTGCATTTTAGAGGTGATTTGTTAGGTTAAATTGGTGCGCTGCATTTTAGATGGAATTTGTTAGGTTAAATTGTTGCTAACCTAATGTAGCATTTTAGAGTGAAATTATTAGGTTAAGTTGTTGCAGACCTAACAAAATTAATAAATAAAGATTTGATATTAAGCTATTTTTTTCACGTGTAATGCAAAATATTCCCAATTAAGTATCCCACTGTATAGTGTATTAAGCGCCTAATCGTTCGTCCATGTTTGTGTTCCATTAAATATTGTAAACAACTATCAAAACAGTCTCAGAAAATTGGTGGGAAAATACAATTGTTTTTTCCAAAATATCTACAAAACAGCCTCAGAAAATTGGTGAGAGAATACAATTGTTTTTCCAAAATATCTACAAAAACTATATTTCTTTTTCTTATATCATAGCCGTCTTTCCATTGTTCTAGAGAACTAATTAACTTGGTTCCAGCTCATGTGGAAATTAAAGTTAAATAGAAAGATGTTAAATATAGTTTATAGATAAAAAAATCTCATCCACTAGCTAACTTAATTTGATTGCGACAATATATGAAATGGACATTCATCTAAGCACCTAAGGAAATGATGTCCTCAAAATCTTTTGCTCGATATAAAGAGTGATACTATTGAATTGCCTTTAGATTATAATGAGCATGATTATAAGGACAAAATTCTCTATATATTTTCAACCAACGGTTTTGGCAACTACACAATTAATTAATATTATGGACCCATGCATAGAATAGAAAAGTTGGCAGCTATAGCTTACTTCTATTAATTTGTTGCATTCTAAAACCAGCTACTACTCATGTAATGTAACCCCCACAAAAAATTGAAACAAATAAATTAAACCCACTTGCAAAAAGTACTCAAATACATGTATATGAGCAAACCGTGGAATATTGAAAAGGACTATTTGTCACTTAAAAGGTAACTCGACAAAAGACAAACAAAAGAAATGGGGTTTGTATCTAGCAATTTAGTATCAATTCCTACTATGGTTATATATACTAGTCCAGATTGAAACAAGCATTGACCATATGCAAAGAAAAATCAACCAACTTTGACTAGAATATTCTTTCACCTTAGTTCTTTTAATTCGTCCATACAATTGTGATTTAGAGAGATAAGTATGTACTAGAACATCTCCAACCCAATTTTTCTTGTTGAGGTTTAGTAGATTTATTAATACACATCTCTCACTTTAAGTAATTTTAATTCAAGTAAAAAAAAAAATTAAGTACATTTTGTATTTTGAACAAGAAAAGAGAATTGATATACTAATAGGAAAGGTACAAAGAAAATACATTTGTTTATGAGGTTCGAAGTAGACCGTTGGAATATTAGTGTGATGTTGAAAAATAAATTGGAAGATTAAACACCAAGTAATTATACTTTGATCTAATGTTGTGTGAATTGAAAAAATAGAGTGTGGGGGTCCCACATAAAATAGAACTCACACATTAGTA
>Ga0228711_1002919_pt1 | contig 26497 bp, 8 predicted proteins | sample MedpolnodulmetaG_2_FD_177996 | JGI IMG/M metagenome (GOLD analysis project Ga0228711, IMG submission 177996) | Root nodule microbial communities from Medicago polymorpha collected in Santa Monica, California, United States - brown nodules | ecosystem: Host-associated > Plants > Roots > Nodule... | reverse complement strand
AAACCAAATATATGTTGAATTAACAAGCATAGTTCACTAATTCATAAAAAAGTTGCAACTGACAAGAATATTTCTAGGAGAATCGGTAGAGATATAATTTTATTCTCCTTGATTTTATTTTATCATACTTATTTCTATTTAATTTTAGTACGATTTGATTTGTATTTATTTCAGTCCATTTGTAGTCGTAATTATTTGAACATAATTTATTGAAACCACTTTTATATAAAGAGTCCTAGACTGTAGTAATAAACATAACTAAACTTCATGGGTTTTGAAAACTAACCACCAAAGGAACAAGTAGATTGCGATGACAATAAACAAATACATCTGGCATACCAATATTCAAAAAAAAATTGAGGGAAAGTTGCATTTGATTGAGTTTAAAAGGAGAAGTGGGTAACAAAAAATAAATAAAAGATCGATACAGACCGTTGTCCAAACCAACTCTGCCTACGTCAGTAACTTGTTGATAATAAACCTTCTGCCAGGCTGACATATCACATTTGAGTATGACCTGAGATTTCCCAGGAAGAAATTTTTCCACCTCATTTTTTTTCCTTCTTAATATGAAGGGCCTGATTACCTAAGAGTGAATGAAACAAGTCAATAAATGTTGAAATAGGAAGAAATTTAGAAGTTAGAAGAAAGAAACACACTTGATGTAGACGCCGAATGATTAATAGTTGTTCTTCATCTGATAGAGAGACATCAACTCGGTCTGCAAAGGGGGCATTGAACCAGTCCTCGAAATTTTGAACGGAGTTGAAAATGTTTGGAAGGAGAAAATTAAGCAGGGACCACAATTCCTGCAAACTGTTCTGAATTGGGGTACCAGTCAACAAAAGTCTTCGTTGGATGTGATAGCTGCACACGAATAAAATCCAAAAATTAGAGAAGAGCTAAACCATCTGAAAGGTAATACCACCCTATCGGTCAGCTAATGAATTGAGCTGAGCCTTGAATACTTTGACTATGCTATGCAAGGTTTTGAAAGCTATCCCACATTACTTTCATCGCCTTTTGTCTTTAGTTCGGTACGCACAGGTTATTTAACATTATTGCATATAAACTTAAGGATATCTAACCAAGACTAAAGGGGAATTTAACATATTAATTATTTTATAAAAAATTATTAATCAATATCATCAATATTCATCATGTAGAATTGTACCTATTATCCAAGGTTTTTGCTAGAACAGACTCGTGATTCTTCAACCGATGACCTTCATCTACAATTAAGTAGATCCATTTAATTTTCTTGAGAAACGCTTTGTCTCTCATTATAAGATCATAATGTGTAATCATAACATTAAATTTCCCCTCTCCTGAATATTCTTCCTTTATTGCTTTTCTCTCATCCATCCGTCCATCATAAAGAATAGTTTTAATGCTGTATCAGAAAGAAAAGGCACAAGTGATTTGAAAGCATATATGATGTGCACAATTGACAGATATAGTTTTAACTTCTATCCCCTCTCCCCACAAGGAGAGCAGGGAAAGAAATAATTTACAATTTCTGGCTAGACATACCTAGGAGCCCACGTTGAGAATTCAATGATCCAGTTTGGCAGAACTGCCTTTGGAGCAACAATCAAGTGCGGACCAGTCACACCTTTGTATTCGAAAAGATGTGCTATGAGAGAAATCGTTTGAATTGTTTTCCCAAGCCCCATTTCATCAGCCAAAATCCCATTTAAGTTGTTATTAAACAAAGAAAGCATCCATTGGAGCCCCTCTATCTGATATGATCTTAATTCTCCACCTTGAAGTATAGACGGTTGCTCGGTTACCTGTAGACAATTAAGTTTATTATATTTCCAATGTACTACAACTTTTATCTAGAAACAATTGAAAAAAATAACTTCTTTACTTTCTTTTTCTGAAGTAAAGAAGAAACACATAAAGACAGCAAAAATACCACAATGAATTAGAAGGATAAGGAATCCTCGTATACATTAGAGCAAAACAATGAAGAAAACAAAAAGTATCAATAACGAATGACTGTCAATCCTTCACCATATCGGTAAAGGAAACCCCACTTAAAAAGATTATATCCATTACACCAAATATAAGCCAAATACCTAAATCTATCCCAAACATCTAAGAAGAAAACAAATTGTGGAAACAAACTTCATTGCATTTCTGTCCATAAAGAAATATAGTGATTCACAAATGCTTTACCTTTTCCTGAATTGAGTGTATGGCAGAATTGTATTGTCGCTGACCTTCAAGTAAATCGTTAGAGTCACCATCATTGTGATCAGAATCTATCGCATCTATATCATCATCAACAGGTGATTCCTTATAAATTCCATTCTTTGAAGCATCTGACTCAGGTAAATCAGCTTCGGAATCTTCCAAGGGTTCAATGCCATCTGAATGTTTGAAGTCCTTTTGACGTTGAACAGCTGCTCCTAAATTTACAAGTAGTTTATTTGTTTCTTCAAGAAGCACAGTTAATCTTTCATTCTTACTCTCTTTCACCATTCTCATGTAAGCTTCTTGATCATCAGCCTTCAAGGCTTGAAATCTCAATTTCTCTGCCCGGGTTGCCCTTTGTCTTTGCCTTCCATGCCATGCCTGCAAAAAATATTATGGTAATCCATAAACCATGTTCAATTAATGACAAATTAGCTTTCAAACAGCAAAGAAGAGAAAAAATGTCATGAAAAATTACATATAACTGTCCAGGAATGAAAGAGGCGCTGTCTATTTCTAAATTCTCCAACATATTTTGGAAATTAAAAAAATTCCCACGGGGAGAAGGAAGAGCTTCACAATGTTACCAGTACCAGCATTAATCATTATCATATACAAGGATGTTTGGGTAGACAACTTAATTAAGAGCTTATTGGTTAAGAGAGTGCTTATCGTATATATATAATATGTTTCTAAAATCGAAGAAGAAATGAGGGAAGTTTTTTTATAAGCTTTGAATAATCTGTCTTTATATGCTATTTTGGGGGGGTTATGATAATAAGCTGAAAACAACATATGGGCGTATCATTATCATAAGATATTTCCATAGACTCTTACAAATACATACACAAGTGTTTACGTCATACAAAGAGCCCAAAAAAGTTCTTCCATACACCCTCTATACAACCTATGTTAATGAAAGAACTTAGACATATCATTACCACACTTGAAATTTATTTCTACAACCCTCACTTACATCTCTTCTATTTCCATTTCCTAACACCTTCCCCTTAAAATTCTTCATACACTATCACTAGCATTTTTTAACTAATTAGTATCATTATGTCCAAACCACAACTTGGTATGAATGTTAGATGTGCACCTCGTTTCCTCTTTGAGATCTCTCTTTAACTAGTCTCTCATCACATGTTCATGATAGATCAGAGTTGTGTTACAATTTAAGTTAATTACATAAATAATAAATAAATTATTCAAAAGAGTAGAGTTAAAATAGAAGTCTAGACACAAAGAGTAGTGTACAATTACTATGTTGATGTTAGCTATTATGTATATAAACAGATCAGTTGGAGTTCAAGACAAACACTGGCAAAACCCTGATTGCATCTTTTACAATATGAAATGAAAGATAGAGGAAGAGTACCTGGATACCATCATTCCTCTGTTTTCTCCGCTTCAGAGAAGCTTGAATTTGTAACTGGAGCTCGCGGACAGAATTTAGTATTTCTGCAAAAAACCTTCTTTTTGTAGTCTCTATATTATTTTTCTCCACCTCTTCTAATCTTGACAGTCTCTGCATTTCAGGATCTATATGAAATAGGCGGTATAGACTAATTCCATTCCATGCTCAGATATTGGAAAATCATGCATGTATCAGGAAAAAATTAACTTCATGCATGTATCAGGAAAAAATAAACTAAACCACTACACACCAAGTCGTGTATACTTAACTAGTATAAAATTACATTTCCTTGTTCCTGCATAATTGTATGCATGTATGAATGAATTTGCATGTGTCTATCTGCCTGTGTTTTTCAACCAGCCACCTTTTTTTTTCCTTTATTTGTAGAAAGAATTGATAAATAACACTCAAATTGTGACAATGTTTATGATCCTAGATTTACGGTAAGATAATATTGAATTTTTCAAGCCAGAGTGTATAAAAAAAATATGTAGAAGTCTAAGATCAATTAAAGGAGTTGACCAGTAAGGGGATACAAACTGATTGCAACAATGAAGCCTAAGCATCTATAGATGTGAACTATAATCTATGATATATGTTCTATGAAAAGCAAAGTTCAAATCCAAAAGTGGGGAGGGGAGGCAATTCTGGTTTAAAAATAGAAAATCACCTCAGAATCCCGTCTCTTCCTCACTTGATTATCAGCATCCATGGCAAATGGATCTCCAACTCCATACAATGGACGGCGTAATCTCATCATGCCCCAATCAAACAATTTCCGGTCAGGATATGCACATTCAACATTGAGCCAGTATTCAGAACTCACATCAGACCGAACCTTTGACTGCAACTCTGCTAACTGCCGGAAGAGAAGTCCTTGCCAACAAGGACATGTTTGTTGTCATTTCTCGGTTATAGTTGAAATAGAGAAAATATAAAAATTAAGGCTTAAATAAATTTTTGGTAACTCTGTTTTCTCAAATTCACTATTTTGGTCTCCCTATTTTATACATTTCACGAATTTGACTCCTTTATATTACTTTTTTAATTTTATTTTTTTATCCCTCAATTTAGAGGAATTTTGGAGGCAAAAATCCACAAAATTGAAGGATTAAAAAGGTGATCTCTAAAGTGAAGAGATCAGTTTTGCCAAAAGTAAGGACCAAAACTGTATTTCAAATTAACTAATTTCCCCACCAGAAATTATTAAGCTGTGCTCTTCATAATGATGAGTAAGCTATAAAGGTGTTGCATTTACTTATACTAGTCAAGCTAAGTCATATTTAGAGGCAATTGAAGAAAACAGAATGGCAACAGTTATCTGTTTTGTATCTTTGTTAACAGAAACTAATTTGTATGGACTCTAATAACATTACAGAACCTATTACCAAAAGTACACTTAACAATGCCATAGCTTATAATAAGTGAAGGACAATTAAGTGACATACTGTAAGGAATTTCAGCTATCAATTTGTGGAAAATAGACGACAACAATCAGTGTCAAGCCTCTTCCCACTATGTGGGATGGACTACAACAGGAAGTTACACGTGATTTAGAGTAGAAAAACATCAAGGTTAGACATGACTCACAGTACACTAAGCATTGAAGAAAGATTCAATAATAATTTTTACCTTCAGTCCATAAAGTTCAAGCAGGCACTTTGTCTGCAGGTCCTCTCCCCTGCTTGAAGGCAATTCTGGTTCGAAAAAGTAATACAGTTCTTCAGTAAAATTGTAAAGATTCTTATTTAGAGATCGCTTTTATTTAGTTGATATGGAAACAAGCAAAAATATATGCAATACAGGTAATTCTTTTTTATTAAAATCGTTGACCTTGAAGCTCATTTAACCGATGCCGAATCTGATTTTGATGACGGCTTTCCATTGCTTCCTCCAACTTGAAACCTGATGCACATTTCGGGCGTTGTTTCGATAATGCATCTTCAAGATCTGTTATTAAATCATCTCCAGAACTCCCTACATCGCCCTGGATTCATGAAAAACAGAAACATGTATAATTATTTTCAAAACATTGTAAACTCTAACCAACGTAATTCATAAATCGGCACACAACTGATGAATAAAAGAACATAACAATAACAGACAAAGCCATAGGAGTGAAGCTATAATAATGAACAAATAAAATGCCAGAATATCTTCCTACATAACTTTCAAGATTAATTCAATTTACACAAAACAATAAAAGTCAAATTTCATTAAATTTCTTAGCTAATCATCGATTTCTTCGACCACAGAAAATCTGTATTTAAAGACTACACTGAGAGAGAAACTTTGTCTCATCAAAATTGAACCGAATTTCAGCATGCGATAGAGCAAAGCACTAAAAAATGGAAATAAACAATCGCAAGAAAACACTTCACCGTAGAAACAGTGAAATCAAGAGGAGAAGAAGAGGAGCATTACATTGAGATTGTTGTTGAGACGATAGATGGAAGAAACGGAATCGAGAAGGTGAGAAGGAAGAGGAACGTCGCGAGAGAGAAAGTTGAGAGCAGAAATGAGTGTTTTGGTGTGTTGTTGTTCCTTTTCTTCCATTGATAAGGCGCGTAACGGTGTCGTTTTCGTATTTTCTTTAACCAATATTTCAAATTCTCTTAACTAATTCCTTTCCTTGATCTCACGCTCACAACGTCACCAAAAACTAATTTTACAAAACGGGTTTACGTACGGACTCTCTCGTGCTCCAGTCCAGAGACAAAACTAAACCCTTTCTTTCGTTCTTCGCCCTCTTCGTATTTAGGGATCCACTATTTTTTATTTTATATATACTACCAACCAAAATTAGGTTTATTTATCTGCAAAGACTTTTTTGCCCCCATTTTAGACTAATTAAATACCCTTCTTATACTTGAATTATTTTTTGTTATTAAGTAATTAAGACAATGGTTATTTTTTTTACCAAAATTATTAAGTTAGATGTTTTGATTAGAGTTCAAACACCCCTCTCTTATATGTGTGAGTTTTCAATAACAATTGTTATTTTTTTAAAGAAAAAGCTTTTTTGACATAGTCCACTATTAGTTACACCATTGGCCAGTGGATTACTATCATTTGTCTAATTGGATTAAAACCATGCTTGATGTCGAATCCATCCATGTCTATCAGTGATTTCATCCTATTAAGAATTCTCAATGAAGAAAAAAAAATAAGAAAAAAAAATAGGTACATATTAGTTACTATCACATATATAAGGATTTGCACTCTCTGCAACAACTAATATGTCCCACAATTAAAATATGAAATAAAATGGATAAAAGTTTATCAAATCATCGAAAATTCGTGTGATTTTTGCTCTCTTCAATTTATTTTATTTATTTTTTAAATACACACATTAGCGTATATATTAATGAGAGGTATTTAATGACTCTTTTTAGTATACCATTGGAGTCATAGAAATAAGGTATGTACATATGAAACCCATTTAAAGACTCTTCCAATATCATTCTGATCTCTAATCAGCTATAAAAATATAATTTGATAATAATATAAATTTTAATCTAATTGGATAGTACCGTATCAACAACTCACTTATCAGTTATCACACAAAGATATGTCATGTCTCCTCAAAACTCTTTTTATCTCTTGAAGTCATTAAAACAATAATAATAATGTTCAATGTTTTTTTTTAGGGATGTTCAAAGTTAGTTATTAGTGACATTGAAAGATATAAAAAAAATGGAATGTGTTTTTTAAGAAATTAAACTAGTCCACCATCTTTAAAAAAAAACTAGTCCACCAAAATTGTCTCCAAAAATATTCGAATCTGAGACCTTGAGAGGAGCACGCTCCAAGATCTCAAGGCATTAGAAGATTCGTTTATTGTTAAAAAAATGTTTAAAACTTTATATATGTTTATGTTTCATATTTACTAATCATGATATCTTTACCATATACTTTTGCCTTAGTTGCACGTTTAACCTCCTAAATTTTTCAATTATGCGACTTTAGCTTCCCTGAATTGTTGTGTGATTTTAGCCCTCTAAGTTTTTCTTCTTTCTCCCCTCAAAAAAAAAAGTTTACCTTCTTTCTGATTTGGTAGTCTCTCACTCAGTTTTGTAGTGAGAGTTTGGCTTTTATTTAATTAATGATTTGTTAGTGAGAGTTATTTAATGCACTCATTTTTGTATGATATGTCATCTTTAACACTATGCCACGTGTATTTTTAATTACATTAAAAAATATTGAGTAAACAGGTAATTACCTCTCTGAGATTGTAAGTTTCGTCAATTACCTCATGACATTAACAAAACTTCAATTACCCCCCTGAAATTGCATAACGTTAGTCAATTTGCCCCCTCCGTCAATTTTCTCCGTTATAATATTTTTTTCAAAAGAAAATCTTGATTTTTTTTTACGTTATGTGCAAATACCCGCTTGAAATTTTGCACTTATGTGCGAAATGTCCCCTGAAATTTATAATAATCAAGCAAATTGGTCTCTGTGACAAAAAAATATTCTTTTGCTCCCAATTTTTTTATCTTTATTATCATCATCATCATCAAAGGCCCTTATTTTGAACCATGTTACAAGAATCAAGTAAGCAATTTGAGGCAGAAACCTAAAATAATAACTAGACATATGAATGAAAAATACTTTTTTAAATAATTTGTATGGATGTAAGATACTTTTTACACTGAAAGTGTATGTTACTAATACACTTTTATCATTAATTATGTACAGAGTAACCATATAGTTATGTGTAAATAATTGAGATGCTCAAGTACAATTACAATGTGGGGGGAACATGTTATCTAACGCAACAACCGATGGTGATGGAAAGTTTTCAATGATGATGGATGTAACCTAACGGTTCCTACACCACTCTCCAACTGCAACACAACTTCCTTCTGTTGGTGGTTTCATTTCAACTCTCAAATATGTTGGGATCAATCGTACTGGAACTGACACTCTTGCCAATATTGCACCAGGATTTCATTTCATTCCCTTAACTTAATTAATCGACACAAAGGAGGATATTTATCAAATTACAATTAAATAAGGTTATATCCTCTTGTATTCTTATTTTCTATTGTGCTACTTGAAGCTGAAAATTGTCTTCTTTACGGTTTCTAAATTGGCATTTTCTTGGTGATATTCTTGTAGCACTAACTTTAACTGAAAACTGGATAACCATATATTGTTTGCTTGACTTTTGGAATATGGTTTTAAAACAAGGGCCTTTGATGATGATGATAATAAAGATAAAAAAAATTGGGAGCAAAAGAATATTTTTTGTCACAGAGACCAATTTGCCTGATTATTATAAATTTCAGGGGGCATTTTGCACATAAGTGCAAAATTACAAGGGGGTATTTGCACATAACGTAAAATTTGAAAAAATATTCTAACGGAGGAAATTGACGGAAGGGGCAAATTGACCAACATTATGCAATTTCAGGGGGATAATTGAAGTTTTGTTAATGTCAGGGGCATAATTGACAAAACTAACAATTTGAGGGGTAATTGCCTATTTACTCAAAAATATATTACCACAAAAACATTGGGTAAATGAACTCACCTGGACTTCCATGATTGTTGGAATTCCACAACGATATGAGAATACCGTTCTTATTTCCCCTGCTTTAGAATTCCACAACGATCGAATTTTGTCTGTTCCTTCTTATAAATTGAAATATTGAATGCATTTTTCATTTCCTAATCAATAAGCAAAACTTCGCTCCACCGTTTCCTCTTGGTTGGACTTACCCAATTGATCTTATTGCCAACAATTGAAAGGGGTGGTGTGAGAATTTTTATGTTGGAAGCAGATGAACGAGGCATTGGAGGATTGTGAGAAGGGATTCAATGAAGGGACAAAGGCACTAGAAACCAGATTAATTTTTTAAAAATTTCTAACTTAATAAAAATCAGTGTGACATAGTAACAAGGATGACATATCATACAAAATGCCAACTCAGCGCAAAATTGACTTAAGGCTACCAAATCAGAAAGGGGGTAAACTTGGAGGCCAAAATTGCACAAAATAAACTAAGGGGGCCAAAACCGCACATTCAATAAACTAGGAGGACTAATAGTGCAATTAAGTCTATACTTTTCTACTCCTCTCACTTGTTTGTAAGAGATTTGATAAGAATCCCATTTTTCGTCCCTAATCTGACAGGAATTTTCGTATTTGTCCATACACTGAGAATACAAATAAAAAGTAGTCAACCTATTTTCTCTAAGCCATGTTGGTCTTCTGTTAATCCCCGACTAAGGACTAACATACACGACAAACTAAAGTTTAACTAACATCACCTGCACAAATATAATTGGAGTTTCATCGGTGCTTCTTTGGCGCGACAACTAGTTATAAATATTTCTGAATATTATTACATATATATAATTCGGAGAATCAATATCTGGACTACATAAATTTTAAGACTGCAACAATACTCAACCCAGCATTGCCCGGCTTATTGGTTCTTGGAAGTACTGAAGAGATATAAGAATAGCCTCCTATAATAAAAGAAAAACATGAGAATTGATTTTTTTTTTTTTTTAAGGGAAAAAAATATGAGGATTAATTGATGACTGAAATTTGATTTAAATAAAAAAAACAAAGAAATTGAATAAGGTGAGATCAGGCACAGTACCTCTGTTCGAATTGTTCGACTCCCCTGATGTGGACATGTATTTAAATATAAATTGAACACTTCCTTCGCATATTTTCCCTGCATTTTTTAGAGGGTGATTAGTATTGCATCAAGAAAATTTATATTTAGCATCATGGTCCTTTCTTTTTCTTAAGCTGAATTAGAATGATATTAGTACATATAACACAACAGTAACATGAGAACCTAAGAAAGACACGTGTTTTCATATGAAAAAGATCCAAGACATGTAGACCTACAAAGCTTTCCACTTCTAAATACTGAATACAATAATTGAGAGCTTTGTTCTACATGTTTGTTATCTTTTTCATCTGAAAACATTTGCCTTACACAGAAATGTGTAACACTTCGACTTCTAAATAGTGTAGGTTTGGATTGGCAGTGGATCATCCATTATCGCGTCCCAGTGCATGTGCATCAAACAGGAATGTGTTACAACAACAGAGAAAGGCATGTAGCCAAAGATTCTGTCAAATTTATGGAATCTCTGATTGGCAGTAATCTCAAAAAGGGAACTGCAATAATCACATATATAATGGAAGGATGCAATACCTTAAAGTTATCATCTTCCTCAATACTCTCTTCCAAACCAGCCAATCCGCCGAAGGCAATCAATAAATGTCTACAAATTCAATAAATCAAGCAATTAATAAAACCAATTTAAATAAAAACACCTGCATCATCATCACGTGTATATATTTGTTTGAATTTCATATTTCAAATTTAACCAGTAAGTGAAGCTCAAAATACATAGATGCTACAAAAAAAATAACATTAAAAGGAAACTCCCTAGGCATCAGTTGCATTATAATGTTTGGTTTTCTAGAAAAAGAACAAAAAGAAAATGAGGAGGGAAAAGGGGAAGAAAAGATAGCTTTCCATTGCTTGTTAGCTAGCTCATTATGGTAGGAAAAACAACAATTGTGGGACCCAACACTATACTTTCCATTCATGTGAGAACAGAAAATTCACACTGGAGGCGATATTTCATCAAAATATTATGACGTAAGTACATGATATTGAGCCATTGGCCCGTGATAACTCTAATCTCATGTGTACTCTTGGGCTTGGCAAGCCGTAGTTTGGCATCAATATTCATATGAATTATGAACATTTATCATTTTAGAAATATACAAAGCATCGAAAAGAAAATAGATTAATAGGAAAACAATGGCTGCTTTTAAATCCATCTTCTAGAATTAATAAACTTTGTTCACTTAAGTATCAACCTAGAGAGAACGCTTAAAATTAGCACCCAAGCAATTTAACAATAATAATTTTGCAGTTCAAATGTTAAAACATGAGCACCTGAAGGATGGTATTTCAAGCTCAGATGACTTAATAATCTGACCATGCTCAGAGGTACCAACTATACAATCATAGCCACCCTGTAACGTTAACAAGTAAACAAAAGAAAGGGTTCGTGAGTAGGATTACAGTGGTCGATGAATAATAGGCTACGGATATTAAAAGGCAGAGAAGTGTGTCTGGGAGGTGAGAGGATACCTTGTATGTACATTCATTAAATACTGAGCTAATATTGCGAGCATAACGCACTTGATATCCCCAATATGCTCCTTCTTCCCTAGGCTTGGATGATGAGACAACCTCGCGTGGTAAATCTAGATGAAGTGCAGCATTGCAAATCAGCATAAATTCATATAGCCAAGGAGAAATTCAGGAATGAATTTTAATTGTAAAAAGCAACTTTCAAACAAGAATCATATTGTCATTGTGTTAGCAATGCACCCAAAAGAAAACTTCAAAATCATAGGATTTGTAGAATAAGAGTCACAAAAATGAAAGAAAAAATGCCAAATAGAAAGAGGAAGCGTTTTTCTCCAACGAAAAAGAAAAGCATGCTACTGAAGTTAACTCACACGAGAATAAAAAAGATAAGTGAAGATCAATTGATTACCAGAATCCAAATTGCGGTTGGCGCCCATGGCCACAGTAACTCTTCTTCCGGGTTCAAGTATTTGGTCAACTGCAACATGCTGCATATGTCGTATAGTGAATCAGATCATATGAAAGCAACTCAAGCCTAGAACAAAATATGGTCACAAGTCTTGTTCCAAAAAAAAAAACTGGTCATAAGTGTTTGAATATGACCCACTTTCAATATGCTACTGTTGTTTATTATCCTGAATTTCTGTTTCCAGCATCTTTTTTTTTAAACTCGGTATCCGGTCCATAGATTGACTAATCCAGGGGTACCAATCCCACCATCCACTAACGGGGTGCCCATTTAAAGCTAGAGCAAAGTTCCATATGGACTAGCCCATAGAAATTGACACTGGGAGGATTTGAACCTGAGACCTTGAGAGGAGCACACTCCAAGGTCCCAGTGGTTTCTGCTTTCTAGCATCTGTCTCAGTTACAGCTACTATAGTTTCGTTTACTGTTTACTAACTTTAGTTAGAAGCCTAACCTGTTCAAGAATATTCTAATATTCTAATCTGTAACAAACTGAGACTAATTCAGTTAGCTATAGTTATTCAGTTGCATAGTCTCTATCACTCTATATACTTGAGATCAATTGTAAACATAGCTTTAGATTTATTTTCTTAAATCAGTTCAGGATTTCAGTTTTCTTTCATTTTCTCTTTTCTACCATACTCTAATAATCTATAAATGTAATAACAACTAAAAAACATTGCAATTTCAAATTAAAATGGAAGAAAAGGGAAGGAAAATGTAAGAGAAATAGGAATGATGTGATGACATTATATACAACCCTCATTGAACTTCCTGTTAGAAGCCAATATCCAAACAACTACATGGCAGAGACGAACGAAAAATATGGACAAAAACAATAAGATGCCCTTGAGAAGGTTGTCATTGGAAAAACAGGGGAAATGAAAGAAAAGGAAATCCAAAGAGAATTTAAAGGGAAGTAAAAAAAAAAGGCCCAAGAAATCTGTGAAATGTATACTCGTACCTTAAATAAGCCAACATCAACTAGCGTTGCCCCGGAGTTTGAATGTCTTTCTTTTATTGTGACACCTAAGAAGTTATTATTGCAATGTATCAAAACCTGGCCAGTGTAACCACGGGGAAAATAACAAAAGTGTAGTAACAGCAATGCCAATGCAAAAAAAAATGTCTCTGCTTCAAAAGATTTTTAGATAAAAAGAGTTAAAGAAAGAGTAGTTCAAATAAGAAGTCCTTAAATAACCGACACAATGAACACCACTTGGTGTGTTAAGAAAGGAAAAAGATTAAACCGGGTGGAAACAAGAAAGCTAACCAACACAATAAAAGTCATCAATCCTCTCGACAACAACAAGTTAATAACCAAGCATTACCCCAAAAGCTGGGGCGACTATTGAATTAATCATCACAACTCGACGCAAGAATAACCAAAGTTTCCATAAACTCATTTAGAGAAAGGACTCTTTACAATAACTAGTTTCTCCTATAGTATTCTTAGGTTTTCCTCCCGTCAAAATAACTTTCTTCCATTTGATTTGATTTTCTCACCACAACCTTACTCCTAACACACACAGATAAGCTTAGATGAACTCCTGTCATGATTTTGTTATTAAGTGTGTCATTCCGATTCCAACTTTCAACCAATTGTATCTATTCCAGATTTCATATCTTTTTCATGCATGCATGCCTCATTTACTTCAAAATTTTCACCTATACTCACTGTCCAACATTCATTAGCACTGTTGTCTATGGCGGATGGCAGTCCATGGCGGAGAGCCAAAATCCCACCATATCGACCACATGTGGCGCCGTGATATCGGATTATGGCGGAAAATCCCTCCATATCGGCCGAAATTGGGTATCATGGAGAGCCCAAAAACTGCCACCTATTCCCGCCATGGCCGATATTCGATAACATTGTTCATTAGCATAGAGTCTCTATAGCCTTGTAGTTTAATGGTAGAATTTTCATGTGAGTTTGATAGGTGCTTTGCAATTACGAACTACAACCTAGTAACAGTGCAATGTGTGGTTCAAAATAAATTAAAGGACATTAACACTCCATGGCATGCATAGACCATATTTCAAACCTTTCCATGGCTTTCGATTACTCTCCTAACAAGAAAAACAGAAATATATGAAAATAATACTGGTATCCATGAATTAATTTTAAATAATAAAACCACCATCGATTAGATCTAAATCACAATATAACAAAGGGTGACAGCAGAATCATTCATGCAGTGCTATATAGATGAAATACATTGTCCTGAGAATAAAATTTTAAATTATCAGTACCAATCATTGGCAAATGTTTAGCTGATGGGGGTTATAACATATAGCTAAAAATTCTACCCACATGAGTATAGAGTTTAAATCATTCATCCATAAATTCCTTTACATTTTTCATCCACTACAGAAATTAGAAATTGTAACAGAATACAACGACCTACCTTCCCGATACGGACCCCATTCGTGTTTGCGCAAATGGTGTGGAGCATCAAGGGGTGGCAGCATCCCCTGCAAAATCCAATACAAACAACTAACATTAAATACATACTAAACAAATAGTCAACAAAATAAACGACTTCAGAAAATGCAGCTGCAGGAAAATTAAACCAACCACAAATCTTAAGCTGTTATGCATTGGAAAAAGAGCCTTCCTCAAATACTGAGGTGTCTCAAGATACTTCAGGATACGCACGAGAAAAACCGAACTACTTTCATCATCTGAACTATCTGGTGCGGTATAACCTTTATCTGTAGTACTTCTATTGTCAAACACAACCACCTATATTCATACACACATAAATAAACAACAGTTCTCTACATCAGCAACATAATGATAATGATAATGATAACGATAAGAGTAATAACATATGAAAATGTAGAAAACATCTTAGCAACCTCATTGATTCGGAAAATAGTCGCGGCACGAGCGATTTGACTAGCCAACTGAAAAGGGAAATGAAAACAATATATACATACATTCAGAATGAATCAAGTTTTCATTTTCGAATAAAATTAACGTTTTTGTGATGGAAATGAAAGTAATTTTGAAATGGATACCCGAGTAGCGAGTTCAAGAGTTGGAACGTTGTCAATGATGGAAGCGGGAACAGCTATGCTGACAGTGGGTATCTCCTCGTTTGTTTTGTTCTTCTTAATCTTCTTAAGCTTCTTGTTACTGTGAGAATCATCGATGTTGCCATTGATTGGGTTTGGTTCAGGTTCGGTTTCTGCATCTGCTGTCAGCCGCTGTTTCTTCTTCTTCCCCATGTTTACAGAGTTCGTGTTGGAGGGTTTTGGGTTCCTATTTGGTTGTATAATTTTATTTTTTTTTGGTCAAATGGTTGTATAATTGTTTTTTACGCAAAACCTTTGAAAAGTGATAACCTTTTAAAATTTAAGATAATTTCATTTGTGTAAAATTAATTCAAGTTAGAAAAATGTTTATGTGATTATTTAAAAGAAAATAAGTATAAAAGCAACTCATATAGTGATTTATTTGTCTATTTCACTAAGAGAAATAATAACAAGTGTCTCCGAACATTCTTTAAAGATTATAAATAATAAATTTTTATGAAAATTTATGTAACCAATGCATTGAAAATTGTAATATTTAACTTTTGTAAAGTATGATCTCTTGATTTAGAATCCTTACAGAATATTTGAAACACTCGTTAGCAAAATGGCAGACTCCTAACAAATGGTGGGAGAGCCTCATGGTTTAATATCATAAACCTAATCGTAATCGTAATATCTGAAACCTAGTTCATTAGGTGGGAGAGGCCTTGGCTTAAATACCACACCGAACATTTTTATCTACTTAATGTGTGGACTCCTAACAAATGGTGGGTGATCTGATAGTAGAAACTTGATAGCAGGTGATCCAATAGATATTGGAGAGGCTATGATACCATTTTAAAAATAGTGGTTGGGACTATCACAACCCCGCAAAATTCCCAACCGCTAAAATAATCCCCAATACTCACAATAACTCATTTCATATAGGGACTGAAATGACAATAAATAAGTATTTATAAGTATTGATATGACAATAAGTAAGTATATTGAACGACTAATATGACAATATTAACGAAGTATTTTAATGTCAGAGACTATTTTGACTAACGAAGTGCGTAATCAAGAACTATTTTAAAATTTCAATACATTGAAGGACTATTGTGACTACTTTTTACACATGCAAGACCAAAATGACTATAACCTCTAAAAGTATTTTGGTCCTTAACACATGCGCTTACATGGACCGTGAATTTGTGTGCTAACTTGTTTGTTAACATGACATGTTATCACTTAACTGAAACGATTGTCTACATTCATAGATCTTACAATCTATTACATTCGTAATTTATTTTTAGGGTTAATTTTGTTATTACCATCCACAGTACTATCTCCATCCATTCTATCTCTAATCCTATTAGAATTGGGTGAAGCATGATCCTACAGTCATATGAGACCGTAGAGAATCTAGTCCTGAATTAACTTGATCAATTTTTCGATAAGTCAATGACTTGTATGAAATTTCAATACAATAGGGAATCAGATCGATATAAGTACCCAATTTGAAGAAACAAAATTTTTTCGTCCATTTCTGAAGCACAAATACTTCAAAATGCATGATGTACCGTATCTGATACATATCCTGCACCGATACATGTCTGATACGCCCCAATACGTATCAAAAGAGTATCTGGAGATTAAATTTTATTTTAAAAAAAACAATTGTTTGATACTTTTGGAGATTATATTGTATGTTGATGCTAAGACTTAAATATCTACCGCACAAGTGCACTGCCAAAGTGCCAATGGATGTTGCTCTTATTATGACTAGTAGTATTTTCTTAAAATACCATGTTTTATTTCCTCTTTTTTTTAGAAAGATGTGTATTTAAGTATATATTATCTCTGGATCATTTCAAGACTAGTAACTACAATGTATCTTTAAGTTGTTTTTCTATCAGTCAGGCTTAAAAAATGACTTCAAAAATATTGACAAATTTTAAAAATAAAAAACAAACAGGCCCATTTGAAGAAGGCTCACAACCGATCCTACCCACCCGTGTAAACCGTTGAAACCGAGACCCGCCTAAACCATGTGTGATTGTGGTCGGAATTGAGCCTTGCAATATGGTGAACAGTTTCATCCATATTGGCAAGTTCAGGCCCGAGCCCGCCCGAACCCGCCCACTGCTCTATCCTACATCGGAGATATGCGAGGGATATGCGATAGAAAACCGATACGCGCGGGATACGTGATATTTCTATTATTTTTTGGATATGTGTAATGGATTAAGTAATGGTGTTGTCATTTTGGGATATATCATATATGTAATTGACTAATTGTCACTTTCATTATTATCAATATTACCTATATTTATATTTTTGTTGTTGTTCATTATATGTTTTGTCCCTTCTTGTTGTTTTGAAAGCGCTGGTATTATTGATTGTCATGTGAAGACAATTTCATTATCGTGTCTTATTGTTGTTCTATGTCTGTTTGATCATGGTTTTGCGACTATTCTTTTGTTTTTGAATTTTAGTCCATAGTTTGTATTATGAGTTTTAATCTAATTTGAATTTCATTTTTTTATTAAAGTATCCTGGCCATATCATATCTTGAATTTTAAAAAAAATTCGTATCGACGTATCAGTGTCATATCATATCCGCATTGTATCAAGTATCTGGACCTCATAGCCCTCCATTCTAGGTATAAGCCCTCTTTATCTTTTTGTCATTTCTTAAGACAAGCTATTAGTGCAATTAATATGTCTATTTTGTGTACGAATATTACTAAATTGTCCTTTCATTGTATGTGTATTACATTTGATTTTTCATATTTTAAGACAAGTTAGTAGTATTAATCATGAGTATATTTAGAAAAATAATAATAAGTGCATCTAGTAATCTGTGTAAAAACTTATATTTAAGGACAAAACTTTTTCTCAAAGAGTTCTTATAATTAGGGATGGATGGAGTATATATTTTTGGTCTTCAATTTATTGTTTATTTTTTTTGGCGTAAACAAGGTATCCTCCGCGTACAATTTGGGAAAACTAATTCCTCGAGCCTTGTAGGACCTAAATTGGCAGTAACTCTTCTTAAGAGTTTTAATATTGTTGCTTGTCCAATGTTAGATTCGAACACAAAAGTTTGGTTAAATTAAAAGAGACTTGTGTTATTTTCTCTAAACCGTCTATTTTATTATTACCATTCGCAGATTTTCTCAAAATTAGAAATAACACAATGTAATATATTTATTCATTTAAAAAGTAATTTAATTCTTGTATGTATTTTTCTCTTTTAATAAGATGGTTATTCATATCCAACCCATATATGTATCATTTCATTTTCACTGTCAGCATCACTGCGCGTGTATCTCCCAGCAACAGAGTAACGATAATAACTACCGAGTACCGACCAGGACCATAGTTTATGGGAGAAAAAAAATCAAACAAGGGAAATTCATTAAACTTTACAAAACAAGATGAAAGCACAAAAAGGACAAATACAGAGAAAATAATTAGATGCGAAAATATAAATAGATTTAGGAGGTAGTAGCCACCCAAAAGTTCACGTTCTCACCCTACTTTCCATTCTCAACTTCATTGTTTTCATTTTCACCACCTTCTTTGCATCTTCTAACCCTACTTTCCATTCTCAACTTCATCTCCTCACACTCACACTCACATGCAACAAAAACACCTTGGACTTTATCCTCCTTTGTTTCTTCTTCACCATCTTGTATTTCTCCACCAATCATTTCATTTTCAAAAAATTCATCTTCATTGTGTACTTGTTCATTTTCATCTATGAAATCATCAACATCAACTTCACCATCTTCTTCTTGTTCTTCTTCCGGGTCAAAACTTGTTGTCTGATTTGTAAAAATACAGAGACGGAGACGGCCATGGCTTCTATTAGCTTGAAAACATGAGGTACTCGGTGGGACTTTTGTGACTTCAATTACTAACCTTCCATCTTCACGGTGGGGTCTAATACGAAGAGATTCTGATCCTCTTATCGTTGTCAAAGGTGGTGGAAAATTCTGGGTTTTAGCTTTCTTAGTAGCTGCTAAAACTTGACGACAAGGTTGTCTTTGCTCCTCCATTGTTCCCATTGAAGACAACAACATGTCATTTTCAACAATGTCGGTACCACTCTCGTTACCAAGATTCTCTGTGCACAATTCAAGGCTCTTTGGACTCATAACCAAAGAGGAACGCTTCTGTTGAGGAGGAACATAGGTGGCTGTTGTGGTTTCTTTTTTTAATGTGTTTTGAGCTATATTATTCGAAAGAGCGTCAAGGAAGTTCCAACCACCATTGTTGTTGGTCTTGTTTTGAGAAGTTTCTGTTTTGTTAATGTTTTCTTCATGGCGATGGGTTTTGATGTTTGAATCAAACAAACAAGATTCGAAGGCTAAATCAATATTGGATTGAGGAGTAGGGCCTTGTTTTTGAGAAGGTAGTCTTAACCTTAGTGTTCTTGATTCAACGAGTTGAGATTCAAGGTGTGACTGCAATCCAGGGTGGTACATAATTGCAGTCATGTTTTGTGTCTTAAGCACTAGAATGTTTCAAATTTCAAATTATGGTGAAAGCTAAAAGAGTGCTATGTTTTCTTTTAAAAGAGTGGGAATGAAAGTTTTATTTTGAGTTTCTAGTTAATTTAGATTAGATAGGAAGCAAGAGAGGGAGAGAATGAAAGAAGTACCGGGAATGATGTGTGGAAGAAGTGAAGTGAAGGGTGAATTTGTAGTCCCAAAAAGGGCCTTTTTGCGCGCGTCACTTCTGTGGAACAATTTCTTAAGGAGATTTTTTGTTTTTTTTCAATCAATGTTTTGAGGTATTTCAAGTAGACAATGTGTGTATAACTGTAAAATTAATCTTTTAGACCGAATAAGATCAATAGATGACAGGTGCTCTGATCGCTTTCTTCCTCTCTCTTCTCTTCTTCTCAAACCCTAGCCGTCATCCCTTTCTTCTTCTTCTTTTCAGAGGGGTGATTTAGGGTTAATTTTGACCTAAAAATCACCCCTCTCAATTGTTTTTCCTTCTACCCTAATTGAATAAGTGATTTCACATATTTTCTGTTTTCTTTCGTTTGTTTTTGTGATTTCGTCGTCTCTGAACGACTTTGTTTGTTTTGATTTCTCATCTTTGTGCGGTGTGTTTTTGATTTCCCGTCTTAGTGCGGTGTTTATTTGATTCAGGTTTAAAGATTAGCTTTGAGCAAGTGCAGATCTGATCAATGACAATGACTTTGGCGTCGTCAACGTTGCAGATCTGGAGACATGAGTATTTCGGAGACATGAATATAGTCATATTAGTCATATTTGTAGGCATAGGTACTTTGCCGTTTTATGCTATTAACATGGATGTTGTGAGTTTGTTCACAGATTCATTCTTTTTGTTTTTAGCGAATTTGAATTTGTATTGTATCGATGTACTCCATCAATTTGAATGAATGAATATCGTCTATTTTTCGTCCAAAAAAAAGATCAATAGATGACAAGGCCGAACGTCGTGGTCCAGGTTCGAACCCGAGACCTCACAGTTGTGTGTGAGTTTAATTTTAGTGGATTACCACTTCATCATCTAAGACCAAAATAAAAAAGATCAATAGGTGACAAAAATTTCTTTTCGAATGAAAAACGTTGGTATGTTACTATTTTACTTGTTGTCGGAACTTGAACCGAGGATTTTGAACTCCACAACTCTATTTTTTAATTGAAAATCATTTGAACTATCCAACCACTAATAGGTAGCAAAACTCTGATCTTTTATTTTTATTTTTTGTGTGTATTTCTAAAATATGTGTAAATTAAGTAATATATATATATAGACACACAAAATATGTATTTTGATGTTTAGATAATTCAACTATTTCTTAATCCACCAAAGTGTACCACAAAATACAAAACAGAATAAAAATAAATTTTCAAAATAACGAAAACGAGGAAGCAAGAGTAATGGTTTCGATTGTTGTTTTTTCTTGTGTGTGTGTCTTGGTGTGTTACCTTATGTCAAAGGACTATAATTTTGTACATAACTTATCTTCCTTACAATATCAAGTGTACACAATTATGGTGCTATGTCTTAATGTGGCCAGAACACAAATTTAGAGTTGTAAACATGTCCTTATGTGGCCAGAACACAAACTTGTCCGTATATTTTACAAATATTGCAAATCGGTCTCTATGAATTTTCAAAAATTTGTAAATTGGTCTGTATAAATTTTGTCATAAATGACCTCATCTAAACACATTCTAAGAAAGTTTGTGAAGTCATTTTCATCAACAATATAAGAATTGATGTATCATTTCCTTAAAAAAAAAAGAATTGATGTATCATGACTTCATCACTTCTTTTAGCACTGTATATAATAATAAATTGTAAGAGCATGTTATGTCATATCGTAGAAGAAAAACTTGATCTCAATTGGTGGGAGGTCAATAAGATAATTGAATTTGTTGTATTAGAGAAATGGCCAAAGGGCATACTAATAAAAATATATGCGCTACCTTTTCTTTTTTTTTTCCTTCACACGCACATCTACTAACTAGAGTTGTGATTGGCAAATGCTTTGCTGTTGAATACAAGCTCTTGGCTACTTCAGATTCTAATTAAAGTATGCCAAGGATTCAACTTCAAACTTAGTTGTCAATGGAAAGCTCAAAGTGACGTTGGATTGCACACGCCTTATACCTTGCCCACTGTGGAAAAATCTAAGCAAGAAATCAAGGCCATAGGTTGATTTGATCAAATCAATTTTACAAAAAAAAAGGTCACAGGTTGATAGATGGTGAATGCTTAATTAACAAGAAAATCAACCCATTTGGGGTTGGCCTAGTGGTTGGTTTGAGATCTTGGAGTTTGCTCCTCCAAAGGTCTCAGGTTCGATTCCCTCTAATGCCAATTTCGGTGGGCTAAGTCCATACAGAACTTGCTCTGGCTTTAAACGGGGACCCCACAAGTAGGCGGTGGGATTGGTCCCCTCGAATTAGTCGATTCTTGGATCGGATACTGAGTTTTCAAAAAAAAAAATTAACAAGACAATTACTTCCGCATGTTTGGTTTGGCTGACATGTACTCCTTGGTGAAACAAAGTTTCCTATATAAAATTTAGGACTTCATTTGTGTATCATTAAGGCGAGAATGCCATTGACATTGACCAATCAAATTGTTGCACATAAGTCAATTCCACTATTTTCCTACTATCTCTCTTTTAGGAATTTTTATTTTTAAAAAAATTATATTACCACATGTCACACTTGAATTGACCAATGTCACACAAGTGCAATCCTAAAATTTATGGCACTCACATAATTCTATTTGTTATAATAGAAGTGTGTATAAGAGTGCTTTTCTCTAAAAACATTGTTTTCTCTAAAAGCACCAGTGTATATATGGGAGTTTTTCTCTAAAAATAAATTAGATCCAATCAAATTATGAAGGAAAAAAAACATTTATTTAGCAATGAGATGCTCATGCTATGGTAAGAACTCAATTTACCTAAATTTTCCTTAATATAGAAAAATATTTTACTTCAAAACTAATTTTAACAAATCAATTTTACAAAATTGAATTGAATTCATATAAAATCACTTTTGTCAACGTTGATCCAATTACTATACACACACAGTGATATAAATAATCGTGCGTCATCACCACATATACAAAGTCCATGTCTCAAATTTCCTCCTACCTAAAGTAAGAGTTAAGATCCACATATTTTGATGATCATTTAAATATTTCTTCAACTTCAACTATTTATTCTCTGTTTATCTCCATATTCAGAATAGATTCAAAATCCAAACAATTGGTTGGGAGAAAGTAAGTGTGTCAGCACATTGAACTATATACTATGATTTCTCTACGTGAAGCAAATTAGATAAGCACATAATATACTGTATCAATTATAATATAATCCTGCATTTCAGCTCAAGTTGTAAATCTCTGGAAGCCATTGGCATCTATCATATATAGAGACCAGATGCAAAACTTCCGGGAAATTAAAGATGCTGTACTGCGCAAAGTAAATAGTTGCTTTTGTGACGTCAAAAAAGTGACATAGTTCTAATTCTGATAATATTGAAGGATCAAAGGTGTGTGATGATATATATCAGGGAATATGTAAAGCTGCTATTTAGACGGATTATAATATCTATATATCTATTCAAGAGTCATTCTCTAAAATTATTTTAAATATGAAATTCTCTTCACAAACTAGTTGTTCTTACACATTCTTCTAAGAAAAATAGTCGATAACTATTTTTTTTTAAAATAGTCTAATGACTAAAAATTCATCTTTTTAAAATAAATAAGTGGGTGTTCGGGCATAAGCGGATGCAGCACATGGCTAGGTGTGGCTATAGCCAAACCAAATTTCTTCCAATTTTTTTTACCTACGAGAATGTCTATAAAAATGAAATGTTAGAAGAAGTTGACGGCTTATTTTGTTCCAAATTAACAATTGTTAGGATTATAAATAGACATGAGCTAATAAAACTTGCCCAAATAAAACCACTAAAACTGTTATTTTGAATGAAATAATATAATCTTTAATTTAATTGAGCAAATATTTTTGTTTTGTTTGAGGGAATCAAGCAAATATTTTTAACACTATTGGTTTAACCACACCAAAAAATTAATTCTAACAATTAATGTAGTCTATGGGTGCGTTTGATTTGCTAAAAAATGAAGGACAGGAGAAAACAACTCCAGTTGTCTAGTGTTTGATTTGTAAAACTGTTTCAAGTACAAGACAAACTGGAGGCAAATGACAGGACAAAACCTGATATTTTTGTCCCTCACCAAACCACAGCACAACTTTTTGTCCCACATACAGGTTGTCTAAGCATTTCGTCCCCCAAAAATCGTATAAAACAAAAAATTATTAATTGCCATAAAAATTTGTCTTGTGTTGTTCTCCCTTGTATTGTGCTGTTCTTTCTTGTATTGTTCCGTACAATACTTGTTGTTTTGCAAACCAAACACACCCTATATGTGAATCATATATGATGAATTCGAATCACAAAATAGACGTGATTAACTAAAACTCTAAACAATTTTTCGAAAACCTATAATTTTTTTTTATGGTGTATGGGGTTTGAACCTTAAACCTTATATATATTATGCATCATCCTTATAAACTGAGCTAAAGTTTAAGAGACATAAACTATCAACTTAATATTTCTTACCTATTGAATGATAATGAGACTAAATTGTTTGACCCCGACAATTTTGAGGATTTTGTATGGTAATTCTTCACACAATATAAATACCAAAAAAATAGTACTTCTTTAGATTTAATTTTTCTGATTCAAAAGCACGTTTTACATTTTGGAAACATTACCATACAACAAAGATAATATTTATTTTTAAGAATCTTGCAAACGATTGTCCTAAGGACATTCTTTAATTCTTTTTTGGAGAAAATACACTCACCTCCCCTAAACTTTGTGTATATGTCACTTACACCCCCTCTGTTTTCTCACTTGACAACAACCTCCCCTGCCGTTAGAGTCATCCACCTTCCGTTAAAAAGAAATAGAAAAGCCGCCAACTACATCGCTCCTCCTACCTCTCACTGTGCCGCAACTCTCCTCTCTGCATCCCTTACTCGAGCTGTACCACCACCCTCCTCCTTGTCCCCCCTCACTCCCTTAGTCTTTCAAGCCGTTTAGTTTATCCCATCAGGTGAGAGGTGGAAGAGGGAAGGTAAGATGAAGATGGAAGAGGTTGCAGAAATGTAGGGTTTGTTTGCATATTTGTTTCAAGCCTCCGCAGCCGCTGGTCATCGAAATTTTTAATTTTATGTCATTTGCGCAGTGTTTCTGCTTTGACGGCAGAGTGTTTGTTTGCGTATTTTTAATTTTGGTTGTGTTAAAAGACATGAACAAAAACACAACGTACCAAATTTTCCGTTTCGATTAAAATCGATTTTGGATTTAGATTGACAAACTCCACTTTGATATGGTTGCTAGTTTAATTTTTGCTATACTTTAGTTATTTATTCACTACTTCTGCTGTTATTAATCCGTTACAATCAATTTTTTTTTCCAAAACACTTTGATTCCAAGCCTCTGTTTCACCAGTGTATCCACGTTTTTTATGGGGCTCATTCTTGAATTGAAATAATGAAAAACAAAAGGATTTGAAAAGCTTTCAACAATAACAGGAATATTCAATGGTTTTGTAGAGGAAGATTGCTATTACTCATTATCAATAGAAAAGTAATGGAGTTGTTTTTAACAGAACAATAAACAGAGTTAGTTCTGAAGGGAGGTGTCCATCTATTTTAAAAGAATTTAAGAGAGGTTTGTGTCTATTTTTAAATTAGAGGGGATGTCTTTGTCATTTAAAGAAACCTCAGGGAAGGTCAATGTAATTTTCCCTTCTTTTTTTAATGGCAAAGTAAATAAACAATCCACATAGAATTGGCTATATCCACGTAAAATACCTCAACAAATATATTCACTTTCTCAAATTATATTTACTAGATTGTAACTCACTCAATTTGTGTATCACTTCACTAACCCAATCATACCACCTTAAGAGTTACAACCAATCACTTGCAAGAGACTCACATTACAAGTGATATCACACACTCTTCTCTTACCCTTGGATTGAGACGTCACTTCGTTAGGGACTCCCGGGAAAATTAACCTTAATTAACAATGAGGTGGAAGTTTTAACAGTGTATTAGAGTATGATTGATGGGGTGGGTCCTGTTGGATCAAGAATTGTGGAGAGTCTACAACTCAAGAGACCTAATGATATGATATCGTTGTTGGATTAGCTCATAGGACCATTACATTAAGTCAGAATTAATTAAATCAATCATATAAAAAGAATTTGATATTATATTTTTTTACTATAAACCTCAAAATATTAGATCTACGTGTCATTCATTTATTTTGTTCAATATTCCTTTTTTTTTTTGTCACAAGGAGCATGCCAATTAACTCTTTAATACTATTGTTTGTGAGGAAAGCCCAAAGATCGCCACATTTGACCTAGAGCAGCTACATAAGAGATTTTGACACCATATTTTAATTGAAAATTTTAAGATTGTATGAGTTTTATATGTTGTTCTTCATTCACTTTTATATCTAATATATGAGATATCTAACTCACATTTGTTACACAACAATTGTGTCAAGTGTGAGTTAGAAGCCTCGTATATTGGATGAAAAAGTAGATGTAGAGTAAGATATAAATGAGATCACCTATATATATATATATATATATATATATATACCTAATATCGTAGGAG
>Ga0228711_1002918_pt1 | contig 26498 bp, 19 predicted proteins | sample MedpolnodulmetaG_2_FD_177996 | JGI IMG/M metagenome (GOLD analysis project Ga0228711, IMG submission 177996) | Root nodule microbial communities from Medicago polymorpha collected in Santa Monica, California, United States - brown nodules | ecosystem: Host-associated > Plants > Roots > Nodule... | reverse complement strand
CAAAAAGTCGAGGGTAGTTTTTTTTTTTTTATAACAATGTTATTATGTTATAGATACGAATACTATTAATTGCCGACTAACCTATCACAAAAAAGAAATTATTAGGCACACAAAGTATATTCTACCTCTCAAAGTGTTACGTCCCTTACCACTTGAACCAAACTAGTTACATGTTGGTACCTAAAGCTACATAGATTATAAAACAACTGGCAAATGACTACAAGTTATATTAAGTACTTGAGAAAATTTCCTAGGGAAGCATTCAATTTTGAAGCTGTTAGATTGTCATTTTTTCATTTGATACGAACTCCCTAACGGTCCCTACGTTGCTTGCTTGTTTCAAACTCTTTTTCAATGACTCACCATTGGCAAAAGCAAGCAAGACCATAAAGTTTACGTTCCTAAATTTGTTTGGTAAGTTTCAAGAAAACACTAAATATTGTACATAATAGACCAAGTTGTTGTCACATGAGGATAATAATTCCACATTTGGATATTAGTCACTTTTTGAGATGTATAAGTTCTATATTTTTTCATAGTAGTTATTTGATTTGATCCCTTCATATGATTAATATCCATCTCAAATTATTTAATTAATATCAATTCATATAATTGTAAAAAAATATAAAAATTGTGTCAGCCAACAAGAAAGAGAAAAAGATATGAAAGAAAAATAACTAGATTTTTTTTTATTATTTATTTTAATACCTTTAATTCTTAAGGAAAATGGATTCAAATAATTCAGAATTCAATAAAGAGGTAAATATAATTTAACCATAGATGCATAATCGAAACCACAGTATCACTTTTCTTCACATTTAATGTGAGTTTCGTGGTAAGGTTAATGACAACAACAAAAGTCTGACGCTAGAATAAGAATGTGTTTTTTTATTCTTATTTTCTATTTTCAATTACAATTACGAAAAATGACACATTATTTTGACTTTGTTTTCTATTTTAAATTTATTTGCATAAAACTAAAATGATATTTTTAAAACTAAAAACAAAATTTGTTTTTTTGAAACCTTGATTTCTATTTTATATATTTTTGAACTTTGTTAAGTTTCCTTGATCAAAGAACTTTTCATGTCATTCAAACACAACAGTTGAAGTGTTATGTTCACTTTTACACATCCCTTCTGTTCTAGTCTGTAGCGGTTGCTTTAAGATGTGGAAACTTTAACTGAAATCTTAAGTATAAGATAGTGATATATATCAATAAAAATGTGTAGGTTTCTAACAACCATTTGGTGAGTAAGACATTACTAGAACCACAAGAGAATTCCCTAGAAGCTCTATTTTTCTCTCTACAATACTATACATTCAATGTTCATAGCATTTTTCCACTAAATTATTACTCCAAATCTCAATATATATTTTTTCATTTAGCTTAATATTGATAGTATCAAACACATTATTCATCAATGAAGCTTGTTATTTCAGTTCTTTGTGTTCTCGTGTTAGTCTCTTATGCAGGTGACATATCTAAAGTTTAATTATTTATTTAATTAGTTTTTTTCACTTGTATATACATATTTAACTATTTTTGTGTTTTTTAATCATAGTTGCTTATGATCCTTTGGATCCAAATGGAAATATAACAATCAAATGGGATATTATGTCTTGGACACCAGATGGTTATGTGGTAAGTACAAACTTCATTGCTACTTGTTTTATATTTTCTAAGCAAATCAAAATTCCAATATATATAGTTAGAGAATTGTTTGGTTCTTCACTTAAGAAAAAAATTCCTTACAAAGTCAATAGAGTTAATATGATAAGCCATTATTCAAAAGACTTGTAACTATCATTTTATAGTTTTGTCGCCCTTGCGGTCCTTCTTGACTAAATTAATCTCTACGGTTGCACGAGAACGATTTCTTGAAAAACTCGAAAAAAGATGACTCAAACGTTGCATGGTCTATAATTATTGAAAAGTTTATTGAAAAAATTGAAAATAGAAGACTCATTTCAACGTTTTCTATCCTATAATTATTGAAAAGTTTATCCCTACTAAGGTCATGTTTGGATAAACAATTTGATAAAGCGATCTATGCTATAATTATTGAAAAGTTTATCCCTACTAAGGTCATGTTTGGATAAACAATTTGATAAAGCGATTATCACATACGTGCTTATGTGTAAGTTATTTCTATAACAAAAGATAAAATAAGTCAATTCAAAGAGGCACTAACTCTATCTCTTTGTGATTATGCTTTTTTTTTTATTAGGCGACTGTAACGATCCACAATTTCCAAATGTTTCGACACATAATGAATCCGGGATGGACCTTAGGATGGACATGGGCTAAGAGAGAAGTTATATGGTCAGTGACAGGAGCTCAAACCACAGAGCAAGGAGATTGTTCAAGGTTCAAAGGCAATATACCTCATTGCTGCAAGAAAATCCCTACAGTTGTAGACCTTCTCCCTGGTGTACCTTACAACCAACAGTTCTCAAACTGTTGTAAAGGCGGAGTCGTTGCAGCATGGGGACAAGATCCTTCAGAAGCTATATCAGCTTTTCAAGTTAGTGTTGGACAAGCAGGTACCTCAAACAGAACGGTTAAACTTCCGAAGAATTTCACTCTTTTGGCTCCTGGACCTGGATATACTTGTGGCCCTGCAAAGGTTGTTCCTTCCACCAATTTCCTTACACCTGATAGACGCCGCAAGACACAAGCATTGAGTAAGTTTCTCTAACTAGACAATCTCAATTTCTTCACCGTTTTTCACATAGTGTTGTCAATCCAAATCACAGAAAATAACGATCTGTTCAAATTCCTCCAAGCAACAAAAGGTACTGCAGTGCCGTTATAGCCGCTATTTGATATCATTTTGTACTGGTGTTGTCAAATAACACCGATAAAGATGCTATAGTGTTGTATCATAGATGAATCTGCTATGAAAACTGCGAGGCTACCCTAGTTTTTCTATTGACAACACTGTTTTCTACTAAACAGCGTATCGCGAAACAATAGCGATTTTTTCAAATTCTACTACCCTATAACGCTATATTGCCGCTATGTAACAACATTGTGTCAACATAAACAATTCTAAGAGTCTCCTTTAGTTACTATTTTATTATTATGCAGTGACATGGAATGTTACCTGCACATACTCACAATTTCTAGCAAGAAAGAATCCAAGTTGCTGTGTATCTTTATCATCCTTCTACAATGAAACTATTACACCTTGTCCCCATTGTGCATGTGGCTGCCAAAACAAGAAGAACTGTGTAAAGTAAGTCTTCTATTCCAAAACAATTTATGATCCTAAACGTTCAAACAAAAGAATTTCGAATTAGTTTATCACTGTTGATTTGTTATGCAGGAGTGACTCTAAGATTCTGAGCATGGTAGGGGTTCATACTCCAAAGAAAGACAATGAACCATTGATGCAATGCACTCATCATATGTGCCCAATTAGGGTTCACTGGCATGTGAAGACTAACTATAAGGACTATTGGCGAGTGAAAATCGCGGTAACGAATTTCAATTACAGGATGAATTACTCTCTCTGGAGTCTTGCAATTCAACATCCAAATCTTAACAATGTCACACAAGTTTTCAGCTTCAATTACAAGCCACTTCTTCCATATGAATCCATAAGTGAGTGTCAGCATATAGATATCAAGTTTATTATCACTCGATAACTTTAAGAAAACCAAACAATCATTTCGGTCATTCAATGTGTGAGGCGCTGTCAGTGTAGTTCCAAAATATATCGAAATTACAAACACGACCTTAGATGTTTCTTTTGTTAGTAATTTTGTGGACCAAACTGACTAACAAAAGACACATTTAGGTATCTTTTTATAATTTTAATACATTCAAGGGCCTATTATGACATCGTCTCACACTTTTAACGACCAAAATTACTATTTACTTCTTTTAAGAATGACCATTTAAGCATGCTGTCATTATTATGCATGCAGATGACACTGGCATGTTCTATGGAATGAAATACTTCAATGATCTACTAATGGAAGCTGGACCAAAGGGAAATATTCAATCAGAAGTATTACTTCAGAAAAACAAAGATACCTTCACATTCAAGCAAGGATGGGCATTTCCTCATAAGGTTTACTTTAATGGTGATGAATGCATGCTTCCTCCACCTGATACCTACCCTTTTCTCCCTAATTCTGCCCCTGCAAGACTAGTTACCTTTAAGGCACTCATCTTCTCATTATTTTTACTGCTAGCAGTTTGGTGAATTGATGCATAAAGTGTCAGATATTTAAAAAAAAAAGGCAAATGTTAGTATTGTGTCAGAATAGTTTTCTGAACATTTTGAAGCTATGTATATCTACATAGAGATAATTTGACGATAGATATGAATACGCGAATCATTCTTTGAAAACACTTAGCCAAACTCATGGCTGTGTTTTTTGATACACAAGCACTAAATGGATGCTAAGGGTAAATCCCAACAATAATTTTGAGTCTGTTGAGATTAAGATTGTCTTCTTTGATCTTTATCTACTGACATAAATATTTGTGAGATTGTTTGAAAGAACTTATAGAAGCAACTTGTGACATAAGTCACATAACTATAAACCGTTTACAACTTATATCCATAAGCTCTCCAAGGTCTTTGACTGAAACATTAAATCAAGATGCTGTTATTGCAATGCTATAATTGATAATTAATCTCTTTTAGCCTGTTGCTTTGGACAATACAAACAACAAAAAACATAATATTTTCACACTAAATAGGGTTAGTAGTTACATGGATCAAACAACGCATAACGCCATATCCTATCATAAATCATGTTTAACACTGGGGATGATATTCTGTTTGTGTTTCTTCTAATTACAGCACAAAATACAATAAGAATGTAAAACCAATAAATACATCATTACATAGGAAACATAACTAGTAATGAAGTAGCAAATTCAACCGATATGCCGAAACTAAGAAACAAATCATAGGGATAATGTGCTATTCTTGAATTGTCCATGGATGCCATACTTTGGTTTGGTTTGAATTCCAAATCGGTATCCCAAAATCGAGTCAAAACTTGTAAGAACGCAAATTTTAGATAGCAGAGTTGCGCGTACCACGGATCCAAACATTAAGAATGTGCATGAAGTACCAAGGCTACCAGCGAAGCCATCACCAAAGCAAGGAAAGAAACCTTTTGTTTGGAACCGGCATTAGGTAACCATGGATACGCATCAGGTGGTGGCATCACACAGTTGTCGCCGTTGAAATAGATTCTCCGGGGAAAAGCCCAACCTTTATCGAAAGTAAAATTTGAATCCTTTCGGAAAAGTAGCTCTGATTGTACATTACCAATAGGACCAGCTTGCATAAGTAAATCATTGTAGAATTTAACTCCCCAAAGCATTGCTGTATCATCTGTTAAAAGAAACATAATGTTCACACGGTGATTAGGATGAAAATTTAGAATATCACAGAGAAATTTACTACGCAAGAAATTTGAAAAGCCCTTCATAATCTTAGGGCCCGATTGAATTGGCTTATTTGAGCTGGTCTACTGATATGAGTACTTCTGAGTCTGTTCGACACAGCTTATGAATATATTCTATGACCTATCTATATGTTGTTTTCAACTTATCTTCATTAGCTGTCCAGGATAGCTTATAACATATATAAAAACAATTTTACTTTATTTTATCTTTTGTTATATAAATAGCTATGCATAATCACTTATGTAATAATTGTGTAGTAAGTGTTTATACTTAAAGTGTTTAACTAAGCTGTTTATCCAAACAGGACCTAAGAATGGTTGCCTAGTATAATACTAATAACTATATTTGATCTTAAACCATAAACTATATTCACTTAAGTAAAAGAAACAATGATACATATTTTATGCCGATAATAAGATAGAAATCCTTGAATCTTACACAAACTTACTTATCGACCCGTAAGGAGTTATTGGTTTGGAGTTGAAACTGAAAAGTTGAGTCAGATTGTCAAAGTTCGGATGTTGAACAACCAAGTTCCAATCTGAGTAATTCATCCTGTAATTGAAATTAGTAACAGTGACCTTTACGCGCCAATACTCCTTGTAGTTAAGCTTAATGTGCCAATGAACTCGGATAGGACACATATGACTAGTACATTGAACCAAAGGCGTAATACTATTCTTCGGAAAGCCGTTAACAACCGATGCCAAATGCGACGCACTTGGACTGTAACCACACAGAAAAAGGAAATGTGAGTATATATTAATTACGAGTAAACAGACATTTTAGACCTTGAAATTGTAAGGGTCTGTCAATTTAATCCCTCATTTGCAAATTAGCAATTTCATCCCCTTACAATTTCAAGGACTAAAATGCAAAATATCAAATTTGAGGGACTAAATTGACCAACTCGTTTAGAAGGAAATTATATATCAAGAGTAGTGACATCTTACTCTATACAGTTTCCTGATTGAGGTGAGTTGCCTTGGCAGCCGCATGAACATGTTGGGCAGGGCACAATAGTATCATTATAGAATGACGAGAGGGCAACACAACAAGTTGGAGTTTGTTGAGCTAAAAATTGTGAATATGTGCATGTCACATTCCATGTCACTGCAAACAATCAGAGTTATGTTAAATTCTAAGTAAATAATATCTTGCTGAAAGGAAGTAAAAAAAACTATACTCAAGGACCAGTTTTAAACTTAATCATAAAACTGATAAAATTATTACTATAGTATAGTATTAGACTTTGGTATTCACTATTTAACAAACATTAGCCACAGCTAATTGACAGATTTGGTTGAAGTAATAGGACGAAAGGAAAATACTCAGTGTCAAAAGCACTTATTTCAGCTTATCTGCTGGCATGAGCACTTATGAGACTACTGGAAGAGCTTATGATATGTTCATAAGTTGTTTTAAGCTTTCTTTCATAAGCTCTCATGGATATATGATAACAGCAAATAGCTTATATGAAAACAATTTGACTTTATGTTACCTCTTATTATCAAAATACTTAATACACAAGCACTTATATGACTAGCGCTTATGCTATAAGTGATTAAATAAGTTGTTTATCAAAACATGACCTAGATAACTATACTGAAAACTTAGGAAATGAAGATAAAAGATGATTAACTTACTAAGTGCTTGAGTCACTCTCCTTTTGTCTGGTGTTGTAAATTTAGTAGGTGTTCCAGTTTTTGCTTGTCCACATGTATAACCTGGTCCAGGTGCTTTAAGGGTGAAATTTTGCGGCAGTTTGACAGTTTTATTGGTTGTGCCAGCTCTACCAACGATAACCTGAAATGACGCAACTGCATTTGTTGGATCCTGTGCCCATGAGCTGAGTACTCCACCTTTGCAACAATTTGCAGTTTGTTGATTGTAAGGTGTTCCGGGAAGTAAATCTACGACAGTTGGATCTTTTTTACAGCAATGCGGGATGTTTCCTTTAAATTTTGAACAATCTCCTTGTTCAGTTGTCTGACTTCCTACCATGTTCCATATTACCTCTTTCTTTGCCCATGTCCATCCTAATGACCATCCAGGTGACGATATATGACGATACTGTTGGAAGTTGTTCATCGTAACGGTGGCCTGTCCAATCAATCGTTGGTTAGACATCACAATAAGTAAGATAAAAATAATTAGCTCAAGTCAGCATCATCATGAAAAATGTGTTCCGTTAAATTGAAAATCGATGAACTGTTTCTAATATTAATGGGTATGATGTACTAAAAGAATGTACTCACGACATAACCATCAGCTGTCCAGCTTATGATATCCCATTTTATTGTGATATTCCCATTTGGGTCAAGTGGATCATAAGCTTCTGAAAGAAAGAACAACCACAAATTGTAATTAAGCGAAATAATCAGAATATTCAATTTCACTACAAATAAATTGTAAACAAGCAAGAATAATTTAAAAAATTAAACACAGTAAGCTGAACACCATGTTTACTCCTAAAAACATTGAATAACACCAGAAGCTATCACAATCTAATAAAAGGAAAAATATCAAAATTTGCATAACAACCACCGCCAAGGTTTTAAATCGCAATCAAGGTCGTAGTTCAGTCACGTTCGTGATCCTTAATATTAACATAGAATCGCCAGTAAACACTACTGATACAGCCCTCCAATCTTGGTGACGTTACGAGACAGGGTTTAAAATAAAGGTTCAACCAAAAGGGTACGTTTGGATTAACGGTGAGTTCTGCAAAATCACAGTGGAAGCTCAGCAGTGTAGCTTTTGCCAAAATCAAGGTGATTCACCGTGATTTTGCCAATTTCACCGTCAATCCAAACATGCACCCACAATTTATTATCTTGCAGAACCTGCAACTCGACCTCAATTGAGGTCACATTTCACAATTCTCAGCAATATCAAAAATTGTGACGCGACCGCTATTTAAAACCCTGACCTTAAAATCATGGAGACATAAAAAAACATGTGGGGCAACCCTAACAATCACAACTGACCCTTTAAAAAAAAAACTTTTCCACCACATTTTCAACAACATGAAAGATCAAAACTTCACATCAATCTCATAACAAACAGTAATGTTCACATTCAACCATCAACATAAAACACAGAAATGAAAGGCCACAAACAAAAAAAAAACAATTTTCTTACAAAAAAAATTAAAACAAAACAAACCCATGAATCAAAATTACGTAAGAAATAAAAAGATCAAAACTTTAATGAAAATAATTATAGATAAAAAAACCTGCATTACATAAATATAAGAAGAAGGTGATGAAAAAAAATAAGAACCTGTTGAAGTGTAAAACAGTGTAAATATCAGGAAGAGAAACATGCATGGACAATGTTTAAGGAAATGGACGAACAACATTGTTTTTGTTTTTGTTTATGTTTATGTTGTTGTCGGAGTTGTGTGACAGTGTCTCTCTCTTTCTGAAACAGAATCAGAATTGTTGTCTAATCAAAACACTTTGAAGAGAAAGAAAAATAAACAAATAAATAAGTAAATAAATAAATTATAATAATAAATAAATAAATTAACTAATAATGGAAATAGGAGAGAGAAAGTTTTAGAGAGAGAGATACGCGGGGAAGCTGAGTCAAGAGTGTTTTTGTTGTGTACAGTTGGCAATGTGAGTTTGAACTTTGAAAGTGGTATGTGAATGTGGTGTGCAAAGTACACCCATTGGAAGGGACTTACTAAGGTAGGCTATAGTCTAGAAATTTCATCAAAGTTCATAGTTTTGATTCATAATATGGGAGTTGGAAATATTTTTTGGTCACATATGAAAACGGTGGACCTGCTTATCATGTAACTATATCAATATTATTGAATGCATATTTTTGTCCGGATTCAAATTTGAAACTTTATAGGTATGAGTCTAAGTTTTAGATGGTGTTTCCTTTTTTACACGAAAGTTTAGATAAGTTAAACTTCGGAACTCATCAGGGTCGAGAGATCTTAAGGTTCAGTGAGCTTTAACAAAAGTTCTTACAAATCACTTATCAAAGAGATCATCATATTGACAACGGAAGTTGAACTCATAACTTTGTAGATGAATCAACTTCTTACCAACTGAGTCAACATTCATTGACAGTTTTAGATGATATTCGTCATTTCGTCTATGGACAAAATATTATTAAAAGACAATTATTTCATTTACTATTAAAAAAAATTCCAACTAATATAATTTCTGAAAAAAAAAATACTTTTTCCTTTCAAAGTTCTTTGTTCCAAAAAATCAAAATATGAAATGATTTTTATTCCAAATAAACGAATGAAAGGAACATCTGGTTTAAGGTTGGAACCAACTAAATATACTTTATTTGTTAAAAAATTATTATTTTTTTCAAAATAAATAGAAAAATAATAATAAAAAAGTGACTTTTTATAATACTCATTACATGTATCTTAACCTTCAAACTATTGTTATTGTCAAAAAAAACCTTCAAACTATTGTTAAAAATAACTTGGCCCTTCAAAGTTCAAAGAAGGTTGGAATGAGGTAGAGATTATTTAGGGAGGTTGTTGAGGAAGGAAGGGTGTGTTTTGTGGCGTGGAAGAATGTCACTTTCATTACTTTTAATCACACAATTATGCATTACTTATATGATAAGGAATGATGTCCATTTGCACATAAGTGATATATATTATATTTTTACACTCCTACTTTGTATGTTTGAGTGAAAGATAATCTTAATTATTTGAATTTCTGTCATGATGAATGTGTAGTTCCAGATTTATCAACTGTGTTTTGTAAAAATAAATTGTTTAATTTTGTAATTATTACTAAGTCTCTCAAGCAATGCATAAATGTGTGATTAAAAATAATGAAAATAATGCAACCTTCTCATATAGTCTCTACCTTTTTCCAACCTTGTTTGAACATTGATGCGGCCAGGTTTTTTAACAATAGTTTGAAGGTTAAGATACATATAATCGGATGTTGTAAAAAAAAAAAAGATACATATAATCGGTATTATGAAATGACACTTTATTATTTATTCTTTTTCGATTTATTTTGAAAGAAATAAAATAAATTAGACTTTTTAATTATTGGCTCAAAGCTAGCCTTATAGGTACTCATTCCTTCACCTTTGCTGCCATCATTTGGTGGGATTGGTGTCAGTGTAACATGATGTGTTTAAGCCAAGATAACTAGTTTCTTTACCATCTTGTTTTTAATATTCAAAGCATGGTAGCAACCTTCAACAACTGTCTCACCATCAACTCCAGTAGCACGGAAGATGCCATATTTATCAAATGGAATCACAACAATCATTCTAATGTAATCCTTAATCTTAATGGTAGTTGTCTTGGCTCACCTGCTAGGGTTGGTTTTGGTGGCCTCTTGCGTAATCATGTCGGTTTCTATTTGTCTGGATCCCCTGGTTTCATCCAAAATTCAGCTGATATTCTCCGAGCAGAGCTCTTGGCAATTTACCATGGACTTTTGCAGGCGAAAGAAATGGCAGTAGCTGACCTTGTTTGTTACTCTGACTCTCTACATTGTATTAATCTCATCAAAGGCCCTCCAACGAAGTTTCATAGTGATGCAGTGTTGATCCAAGTCATCACGGAGCTCATTGATCAATTTAATATTATATCTATCATACTTTAAGAGAACAGAATCAATGTGCGGGCTTTTTGACTAAGCTTGGAGCTCCCTCATATATTGATTTTTCCTTCTACACTTCACCTCTGAAGGCCTTCGAAGTCTTCTAAAGATTGACGCAACTGAAACTTTTTTCTCCAAAATGTATAGTTTGTTCATTTGTTCTCTTTTTTTTTTCTTGTTTTGATTAGCATTGTAACAAAAATAAATATAATTTTTCTATTTATATAAAATAGTTAATTACAAAAAACAACATGATACTTAATAATTTCTCTGAAAGAAACATGATATTTTATAATTAGATGATGAATAAGTGTATTCAACCAGACTCCATATTACTAGAGTATTCACTTTTTTTTTGAACAAAAAAGGAAAAACTATTTTTTCAGTAATTTTGTTAATTGACACATTTCTAAAATAATTTTTTTTTAATAAAATTTAGTATTTACTAGCTGCACAGTCCAATTCAAAAAATGATTTCGGTTTGTAAGACTTAGTTCAACCAATAACGACAATATTATTAGATTAGACACTTTCACAGATGTTTGAATCCGAGACCTCATAATTGTATCTGTGATTATTATTGATGTTTGTCATTTCGTCTGCGGATGAAAAAAAATCAAGTACAGGAAGAAAGAGTGAACTAACACAACCAAGTTAGCAAATAAAATTCTTTCTCTACACACAAGAGACAGAAAAACTATGAACTTTGGTGAAATTCTTGTACTCTAGCCTACCCAAGTAAGTCACCTCCAAATTCCAATGGCAAGGGATCTCCAACATTATTTTTACTGGACTAAATCAAATCTTGCTCAAATGGTAGAGGATAAACATTTTTTTTTTGAAAGAAGGGGTAAACATCTATTAACACCTTTATTTATTAAACTTGCTTGTATACGTAAAATAAAATATTTATTTATTGTTTGTTTCTCTTTGACTTCCGGTGTTTTGAGCAGACAACAATTCTCATCCTGTTTGTGTGAGAGAGATACTGTCACAACTCCGATAAAAACAAAAACAAAACAATGTTGTTCATCCCTTTCCTTAAACATTGTCCATGCATGCTTTTGTTCCTCTTATTTACGTTGTTTTACACTTCAACAGGTTCTTATTTTTCTTCTTCTTATATTTATGTAATGCTGATTTCTTTTTTTCCAATCAAGTTTTTAACTTTTTATTCCTTCTGTGTTTTTTTATTCATGGGGTGTCCTGTTTTAATCTCTTTTGGTACCAATTATATATATTTTTTGTAGCCTACATGTCTCTGTGTTTTATTTTAATGGCGTGAATGTGAACTTAGTGTTTGTTATGAGATTGATGAAAAGTTTTGTTCTTTCATGTTGTTCAAAATGTGGTGGAAAAGGGTTAATTGTGATTGCGATTTCATGCAACCTAGAGATTTGGTTGTGACGACATTTTGTGTGAGTCATGAGTTCGACCCAGTTCACTACATTCCGTCTTTCGTTGTGTATTTATTCGAGTATTTGTTAACAAAAGTGAAAAAAGTCTATGTGGCAAATTGTTAGGGATGCCCCACATGTCTCCACAACCCTAAGGTCAAAGTTTTAAATAACAATTGCGGTAATAGTTGCATTAACATGTGCAATTACGTCACAATCTTTGATGTCATAGAGAATCGCGCTGAAATGTGACATAAAAGGTGGTTTAATTTCATAAACTGGTCATTGACTTGAACAAAATATTTGTTTGCTTATTTTCTTTGTTCTTTATCGTAAAATGTCCAGAAACTTTGTGTCGCACGCGATTTATATTGTACTTTCCATTGCTCATTGCTTTGTTGTTTAATTTGCAGTCTTTTATAGAGAAGGTTTAAAGGTTCATTGATTACTTTATTTCCTTCATGTTAATTTAAACTTAATCACTACAATTTGTCTATGTTCTTTCTTTCAGAAGCTTATGATCCACTTGACCCGAATGGAAATATCACAATCAAATGGGATATCATAAGCTGGACACCTGATGGTTATGTTGTGAGTACATTGATTTACTTTATCACCTATTAATATTAATGTTAGAAACATTTTACTATTTAATGGAACATATTTTTGAAAACAGAATTAGGAAAGTGGTAGGGTTTGAATTTTAACTCACACTTTTTTTTTTTGCTGAAACCAACTTAACTGGTATCGTTGATTAAAAGAGGTTCAATACTAGGAGGACAAATCTTAAAAACATGGTGACTAGACCAAGAACAGGCCACCCTAGCAAGCGTATGAGCGACCATGTTCACTTGTCTGTTGTCACCTAACAAACTTTACCTGAAAATCGGAATGTCAAGCTAACATAGAAATAATATTAGAAACTATGACATAAAACTCAGAAGCTCCAAATCTGTGGGAAGAAATACAGTCCACTAGAGTATGGGAATCCGTCTCAAAAAATCATCTTTCTCCACCCTTGATGCATAGCGAACCAACCGAATTCCTTCCATGAACGCCAATGCTTCATCCTCAAGAACCGTCAACTGAGCATGTTTCCACGTCGTTTGGGCTAGCACAAACGCGCTCTCAGTGTCGTGAACACAACATACAGTAGCAACTGTACCATCAGCTCTATGAAATGCCGTATCAACGTTGCATTTCAGCCATCCGAAGCTCGGCCTTTCCCAACGCTGTTGCGCACCCAAACTTGCCCCTGCAGAGTGATTCAAATCCTGCACAGTTCTGACTTCTTTCCATTACTGCCAGCTGCTCAACGCCTGCCTCCCTATGTCGGATGACGACGCACGGACCTCGTTCCAAAACAGGTCATTACGGGTGGACCAAATATGCCATAACAGAATTGCAAACCTCCCTGCTGTGTCTGCACTTTCCTTGCTGCAGATACTAAAAATCAGCTCTCCCAAACTGTTGTTGAACCATGTAGTTGAACCAACTTAGCTCGCGTTGGAACACAGCCATGACAGATCCGCCATAGCAAATTGCAAGCCTTATGCGGTGCATTATCTTTCCACAGCTTATTCCACTCACCAGGCACATGATGTTGATACAATGGTACGATTTCCCGCACAGCAATACGGTATCCGGTCTTCACCGAGTATAGACCATTGCGCTTCTCTTGCCACAACACTTTGTCTTCCTGAATCGAGCCAAATAAGGGAGTTTCCAGAATAGCACGCACCCCTTCAACAGAATTTTTTTTGACTATTTTATCAACATCCATCTCTTCTCTCCTTCAATCATCAAATCAGACAAAAACATATCATACACACCTTGATTTTGGGGGGACTATTATAGCTTTTTCAAGTGTGTATTTACACTTAAAGTTGTAAAATAATTGAATAAACTCTTATGAGTAAACGAGTTTATTTATAGAGTCTAATAACGAACTATATACTGATAGTGCATATAAGTTTTACAAAATCACCGAATTGTATTTTACCATCTCACTACATCATTATATTACTTTATTGAACTTGTTTTCACTCTGAAAATATATTGAAATATGATTTTCCCCAAAGGTGTAGTCCAGTACGTGTTGGGACACCGATCTCTAGCTAAAATGTTCCCTCTGTCTAACAGGCTGTTGTTACAATGAACAACTTCCAACGTTATCGTCATATATCGGCACCTGGATGGTCATTAGGATGGAATTGGGGAAAGGACGAGGTAATATGGAACATGTTGGGAGGACAGGCAACTGAACAAGGAGATTGTTCAAAATTTAAAGGAACCATCCCACATTGCTGTAAAAAACATCCAACGGTCATAGATTTACTTCCTGGGACGCCTTATAATCAACAAATTGCAAATTGTTGCAAAGGTGGTGTTGTCAGCTCATGGGCACAGGATCCCATAAATGCGGTTTCAGCATTTCAAGTCAGCGTTGGTAGAGCTGGTACAACTAACAAAACTGTCAAACTGCCGAAAAATTTCACCTTGAAAGCACCTGGACCAGGTTATACATGTGGGCCAGCAAAAGTTGTGAAGCCTACTAAATACATAACACCAGACAAAAGGAGAGTGACTCAAGCACTTAGTAAGTTAATCATCTCTTATGTTCATTTCCTAAGTTTTCAGTATAATTTTCTAGGTCATGTTTGGATAAACAACATAATTATTCGCTTATAGTATAAGCACTAGTCAATAATCATATAAGTACTTATGTATATAATATTTCTATAATAAAAGAATATAAAGACAAATTGTTTTCATATAAGCTATAAGTTGTTTCCATATATCCCGGATGGTTTATGATAAAAAGCTGAAAACAACTTATGAACATGTTATAAGGTTTTTCATAAGCTCTTCCAAGTAGTCTCATAAATGCTCATGCTAGTAGATAAGCTCAAATTAGTGTTTATGACACTAATTTCTTTCCTATCCTCCTATTACTTGAACCAAATTTTGTCAACTAGTTGTATAGCTGAGGTTTGTTGAATTGTTAGTACCAAAATCTGCTAATATAGTAATAATTTTATCATTTTTAGGATAAAGTTTAAAACTGGTCCTTGAGCACAGTTTTTCCGTACTCCCTATCAGCAACTGCAAGATATTATGATTTACTTAGACCTTAACATTACTCTGATTTTTGTTTTGTCAGTGACATGGAATGTGATATGCACGTATTCACAATTTCTAGCTCCGAAAACTCCAACTTGCTGCATCGCCCTCTCATCATTCTATAATGATATTATCGAACCCTGCCCGACATGTTCATGCGGCTGCCAGGGCAACTCAGCTCAATCAGGAAGCTGTATAGAGTAAGATTTCACTACTCTTGATATATGGTTTTCTTCTAACCGGGTCAGTCAATTAACTCCTTCAAATTTGATATTTTGCATTTTAGTCCTTGAAATTGTATAGGGACTAAATTGCTATTTCGCAAATTTAAAGGATTAAATTGACAAACCCTTACAATTTCAAGGACTAAAATGTCTATTTACTCGAAATTAACATTATACATCCGCACATTTCCTTTTTCCACAGTCCAAGTGCGCCACATTTGGCCTCGGTTGCAAACAGCTATCCAACGACTAGTACCACGCCTTTGGTTCAATGTACTAGTCATATGTGTCCTATCCGAGTTCACTGGCACATTAATCTTAACTACAAGGAGTATTGGCGCGTAAAGGTCACTGTGACCAATTTCAACTACAGGACGAATTACTCAGATTGGAACTTGGTTGTTCAACATCCAAACTTTTACAATCTGACTCAACTTTCCAGTTTCAACTACAAATCAATAAGTAAGTTTGTGTAAGATTTTCAAAGATTTGCTATCTTATTATTGACATAAAATACGCATTTATGTTTCTGCTACTTAATTGAATATAGTGTACGGCTTTAAATCAAGTGTAGTTATTAGTAGTATACCTGACAACCATTCTTAGGTCCTGTTTGGATAAATAACTTAGTTAAATACTTATAATATAAAATCTTATCACACAATTATCACCAAGTGATTATGTATAAGCTATTTATATCACAAAAGATAACATAAACTATTTTCGTAAGCTCTACAAAATAGTCTCACAAGTACTTATATCGGTAGATACAAACCCTAAGATTATGAAGGGATTTTCAAATTTCTTGAGTAGTAAATTTCTGTGATATTCTAAATTTTCACCCTAATCACTGTGTGAACATTATGTCTCTTTTAACAGATGATGCAACAATGATTTGGGGAGTTAAATTTTACAAAGATTTACTCATGCAAGCCGGTCCTACTGGTAATGTACAACCAGAGCTACTTTTCCGAAAGGATAAGAGTTTTACTTTTGATAAAGGTTGGGCTTTTCCCCGAAGAATCTATTTCAATGGCGACAACTGTGTGATGCCTCCACCAGACGCTTATCCATGGTTGCCTAATGAATGAGTAAATCATTGTCGGGCGGTCTGGTCTATTTGCACCCTTACATGAGATGATACTAGATACCAACCTCATTGCATTCATTGTACAAAAAAAGTAGTGGCAAACAGTTTAAGACATTGATCCTAGGAAAAAAAATCTGTATTTGCTCATAAAAACTGCCAATTTGAGACATTGGGCGAGTAGCTTAACAGATACCTGCAAATTTGAAACTATTATTATGTGGTAAAATGAGGAAGGAAATGAGAAGCTCTAGGATTTCGGTTGGCAATTCAATTTGCCTATGATATGGGTTTTCAAAACATTGTTTTGGAAGGTGATTCTTTTGATGTGGTCAAGGCTTTGAAGTTGCCTATCGATGATCATTCTTACTTTGGTTTGGTGATTAATGATTGTAAGAGTCTTAGTTGTTTGTTTTCTTCGTTTTTAGTTTCTAATGTGCGAAGAGTTGTAACGTTATTGCTCATTGTCTAGCTAAGTTTGCTTTAGTTTCAATTGATTTTGTTTGGATTGAGGAAAATCCTCCTTGTATTGCTTCTAATGCCGCAATGGACAAAAGACATGAGATCGAGCGCAAGGTCATTTCCATAATGATGAATCATCATTTTCCCTAAATCATTCATTCACTATAAATATAGGAATAAGATATCTGTTACATCAGGATGATGTATCCTGATGTAACTGATCTGGTCCGTTTGATTGTAAATGGGTGGTTGAGATCATTTTACTCTGTGAAACCGTGCTTGAAATCAGAACCGCCCAATCTAAAATCTACGGCTGAGATCCCCTGCTTCAAAATCTTGCAAAATGTACACATTTGTTATCCCATCATGTCTTGATGTCCACTCATTTTCATATTACGTCATAGTACTTGAAGGTACCATTCCACATTCGAAACGACAAAGCACCAACCAATTTGTTCAATCAACTCGGCCAACCTCCTCAGTCCACTCTATATCATCTATAAACTAGAGCTCAAATACTTTTAAAAAAAAAGGAAGTAATTGGATCCAAAATAAGAAAGGGTAATAGTCTTTTCTGGTCCTCGCGTTAAAATAAGAAGGGGTAATATTTAATATTCCCTCGCGTTAAGGTGTTTTGTTCATACCGTGGTATCAATCCTCGATATATCAATTTTATAAGTTGCATACAAAAAAAGTTATTTTCCAAATTGAAGAACTATTTTAAAAAGACAAAAAGGGTATATTCTCTTTTCGTTAATTCTTTTCTCTACCCTATAATAATTAAGGGTTTAATAGTAATAGTTCTTTTTCTTCTTCTTGAACACGCAAATTGAATTCATAAACTCTTCAATTTCCTGCAAAATCTCAACACACGCTTCATCAATGGCTGCTCCCGAAATCAACTGGGACAGGTATTACGCTACTTCCTTTCTTCATTTCCGATTTCATTCTTCATTCAATTTTTCAATCTTTTTCCTAATTCGCAATTTAATTTTCTTTTTCTTTATTTCTATATTAGATTACACTTTTCTGAATGTGTCAAAGAAATCGAACAAAAATTACTATAAATAAATAGAAATATCAAATATATATATGTTGACTCATTTTTACTGGAAAAAAATGGAGTGATTAGTGGTAATAATAACTGTTTGATAATGGCTATTATAGTGTGAAAATGTAGTAGTAATTAGTAATAATTTTTTCTTTTTGCCTAATAAGAAGATATATTTTTGTTCAAGATTCTAGGTTGAAGTTCAATGATGTTAGCTTCTTGTATAACTATTGAATTTATTTTACTATTTTGAGAATATGGTTTTAAATTGTGGTATTTGTAACTGCAATTATGGCGAAAAGTGTCAATGTTTTAAGGCGTGCTTCTAAAATGCGGCCGTTAATTATTCAAGATTTATTCAAGATTCTAGGTTAAAGTTGAATAGTGTTGCTTGTGTATATTTTATTGAATTTATTTCACTTTTTTGAGAATATGGTTTTAAATTGTGGTATCTGTAAGCGCAATTATGGCGAAAAGTGTTAAGGTTTTATGCGATGGTTCTAAAATGCGGTTGCCGTTAGGATGCAAACCTTGATATTAGGACAGAATGTGTTTATATGTGGTCGATGCAGATGCAATTTCAGTTTGCGCAGACCACTAAAACCATTATATTGCAGCCACAATTGTGGTAAGGGACAAAATCGTTAAAAAAAACCTTTAAATTGTGGTATCTGAAACCACAATTATGGCTGTAAAATGTTAGGTTTTAAGGCTTGATTCTAAAATGTGGTTGCAGTTGTGGTTACGATGCAAACCTTGATATTGTGACAAAATGTGTGCAAATGTGACTGATGCAGCTGCTATTTCTGTTGCAATGCTGTTGCAGGCGCATCTAAAACCTTTATATTGCGGCTGCAATTGCGGTTGTGGACTGCAACATAGAATTATGTTTTGAGGAAAGTAAACAAATGCTTAGCTAATTGTGGCCATATCATATCTACAACATTTTCTATAATTTTCTATTGTATCAAAGATAGTAAGATACTGATGTAATTGTAACCAACCGCGATCACAATCACAATTTTAAAGATTGATTGAAATATTTAATTTTGTGCGTGTGTGTAATTTTAGATGCCCCACTTCCCTTTTTTTGTGTATTCTTATATGTTCAATTCATATGTGGAACTTGGAAGCTAGACCTTGATGGGGATTGAAGATAAGTTGCATTGGTTTTTATTAATATTTTGTATAGTGCCGATTATGAACATACATGTGAAGCTCTTTAGTCTTTATCCTTATTAAGCTACTTAATATTGGTTTTAAGGTAGGTATGCGAAAACACACAGCTATTGCAATTATGAGGATATCAGCTGCATTTTCGTAATGTTCTATTATCTTAATGACATAATTGTAACTGCGATCACAGTCACAGTTTGAAAAATTGATTTAAATAGTTAATTTTTGTCTGTGCGTAGTTTTAGATGCCTCACTTCGCTTATGTATTCTTTTATGTTCAAATCATCCGTGCAAGCTAGATCTCGTGTGGGGATTATTATTATTATTAACATTATTTATAGGGCTGATAATGAACTTAGCATTGTGAAAATCCTTATCCTTATTAGTTTCACTTGTTTGTTTCGGTAGGCTAGATAAAACCAAATTCTACGTAGTGGGAGCTGGACTCTTTTCAGGTGTTACCGTGGCACTCTACCCTGTGTCTGTTGTGAAGACTAGGATGCAAGTTGCTTCAAACCATACTGCGGAGAGAAGTGCATTTTCTGTTGTCAAAGGATTACTCAAGACAGATGGCATTCGTGGTTTGTATAAAGGGTTTGGCACTGCCGTCACCGGAGCAATTCCTGCCAGAATCATATTTCTCACTGCCTTGGAGACCACAAAGGTGGCTTCCTTCAAGATGCTTGAACCATTTAAACTATCTGAAACTACACAGGCTGCCATAGCAAATGGCATTGGTGGCATGACATCGTCGATCTGTGCACAAGCTGTGTTTGTTCCAATTGACGTGGTACGATAATTTGTTCTGACTGCCTTTATTACACTTTGAAAGTTAAAAAAAATGGACTTGTTCATGGTTGTGTACTTTTGTATGATACTTATACATATGGCATATTGTGGTACACTTTAGTCATATGCTGTTAATTTAGGTATTTTGACAGTGCAATGTGGGAAACAATCTCTTAAGTTTGTTTCTAACTATGCCAGATATTGGAATTTGAAATATATTCACTGATACTTTTTCACATGTGTGCTGTGATTCAATTTGACTTTAGCTGCAAAACTTGTATGTTTACTTTCGAACACTATTTGGCACCCTTATTTTGATTCAAACTCGAGTTTGGCGGTTTATCCTTCTGTTTGATAGTTGGGGAAAATAATTAAATTGGTATGTTTAGTTCAATAAGCCTGATGCATCCAAAAATTTTGAAGGACTGAGAGCAATGGTGTACGTTGATGTCCTTTATTTGCAGACATAAGGTGGTATTCTGTTTTAACAAGCAAGCGTTTTCAGTCTATGTTGTCTTGGTTGCTTCTTTAAGGGCAAGAGTTATACATGCTCAAATGAGATGAGAGAAAAAAAAATACTCTTATCAGTATGTTTATTCTTTTTGTTTTTCCCTGTCTTTCATCGTGGAAAGTAAATTCCTTATGATGTTCATTTATGCCTGTTGATTTTCTGATTGATAAAATATATGTATTTTTCTTTTCAAAATATCAGATAATTGTATTTTTTCTAAAGCTCTCTCGCAATGCCATTTAAAAAAAAGAATATTTGACCTTCATAATAATAGTTAATTGAAACAATAGGATTACAAGTCTCAACTGATATAGAGCTTTGTATTTTGCATCACATCATAAAACTCCATATGAATTTAATGTCATATTATTCTTAGTTTCTATTCTCTCATCTTCTACCTTATCCAAATGTTATAACTTTCTTCAATTCTTATATGCTTATTACCTTTACCTGAATGACTTTCAGATTAGCCAAAAGTTGATGGTGCAAGGGTACTCAGGCCATGCCCAGTATAGTGGGGGCCTGGATGTTGCTCGCAAGTTGATAAGGTCCGAGGGAATCCGGGGGTTATACCGAGGGTTTGGTCTATCTGTCATGACTTACTCACCATCTAGCGCTGTTTGGTGGGCAAGTTACGGCTCAAGTCAACGCTTCTTATGGAGGTGAGACTTGGTAATGAAATTAATAAGTAATAAATTTAGGTTACTTTTGTATTACCTTTTTCTTTAGTTTCTATATTGTATCAATTATCAAATGATTATAAAAGCAATGTCTATAGAGATTCCGTCTATTAAACTGCTAGGCCGGTAGGTTATTATGCCGTTTGTAGCATGTATGTGTTGACCTATATAGCACCGCAAATCAGATTGTAGGTGTGTCTGATGTCCTGTATAACTTTGTACTCCACTAATCAGTTAGGTTCATCAATTAATATGCATGATGTATGTAATTTTCATTATGGCATAGATTTTTAAAGAAGCTCATGTATCTGATTTCGTTGCATTCCAAGGACATGGCAAAACTGCTTAAAATCTGATACAAATTTGAAGTTTCCAGATCATGTAATGGATTATTCAGCCTCAAAGGATTGATTACACTGCTTGAAATACACTAATCTGTATCTGTGTGAACTGAGTAAAGTTTTTTTAAAAAAATTTTGAATGAGAAAATCTATCAAAAGCTTAAACCAATTTTACCCGAGATTAGTTTTTATTTTTATTCTTTTCAAATTTATTTTTTGTAATGGTGCATTTATCAATAAAATTTCAGTGCATCAGATGCATACTAATATTTCATTTCTGCACAGTTAGCCAAAATATCAATATTGAGGATATTATTCACTGGTTGCTTTGGCAGATTCTTAGAAGATGATGTCAAATCTGAGAAAGGTACTCCTAGTCTGCCAAATATTGTTTTGGTTCAGGCAGCTGGGGGAATTATTGCTGGTGCCACTGCATCGTGCATTACAACTCCATTGGATACAATCAAGACACGGTTACAGGTATTCATAACCTTGGTTTTTGTTATATTTTTACTGTTTTCGTTTGTTGGTTGTGTGTTATATTTTTTACTTATAATGATTCGATGTTAAAAGTGACAACTGCAATGGTTTATTTGATACCTATTTTCTATGTTGGGCCAACTGTTTCGGTGTTTTTCTCTCTTACGTATATCCCCGTAGACAATTATTTTCTTCTCTCTTTCTCTTTCTCTGCATGTTCTTCTATTATCTTTTAGTAATTTTAGATATTATGAACGCAAAGACAGTAAATCATGTAATAAATGACAACTAAAATGGGAAGAATTTGAAGTAATTTACTACTTTTTTTTTTTGAAGGATTGAAGTAATTTACTACTATTATTATGTAATACTGTAATTGCATTTTACTCTTAGTCCCAACTATATTTACTTTAGCTCGTCAACCGTCTCGTAATTTTTTTTTCTGACTCAATGGCATGCACCACAGGTGATGGGACATGGAAAGAAAAGCTCTGTTAAACAAGTTGTTAAAGAATTGATCAGTGAGGATGGTTGGAAAGGTGTATATAGAGGATTAGGTCCAAGATTTGTGAGCATGTCAGCATGGGGTACTTCAATGATATTGGCTTATGAATATCTGAGTAAGAATTCTTGTTCTCTGATTAGATATTGTCTGTGTTCATAAGCTTGTTTGCTTAATAGTTAATATTGTCTGGTGCATTCAAATAAATATTTAATTTAAATTTTGTTATCCTTGACTTATGCATATTCGATTAAAACTCATGCTCTATGATCAGATACTCTGGTTTATAATCTTGTGTGCTTATTCATGTCTGGTGCATTCAAATATTGGAATAATTATTTAACTTGAAATAGTGCAAATAATCATTGATTTAGTTAAATTATTTCTTGATTTATTATTTGGTCTGTATCATGATTTTGGTATTAAACGAATCTGGCACACTTTGAATCACCCTGTATAATACTATCGTTTATCTATGTTTATATTTTTAACTCATTTTTAATTGTATTTAATTGTCTATTCGCTCAGAGCGCCTATGCGCAAAAGATGAAGAAGCAGCTGGTCAGCAATCTGGTATTGTTTCAACTGATTAGCCAAGATATGGTCCCAAACTATGTAAATTGAGTACTTTTGTGGGATGCGTCGATATTGGATGATGGATATGCACACACAACAGCTTATGCTCCTACAACTTGAACATTGGATTTTCTGCTGAAATTTAAGCAAGCAGCTATTCTAACTGATTTTTCAGGAAATAATCATTGGATTGGATGAATAGATATGAAATTTTTCCTATTGGAAAAATATTATTTTCATTTTTTTAGATGACTACATTGAATTGATTAGGTGTATTCTTTTCTAACATTGTTATGGTTAATGTACAATGGGAGGAATGAGACTGTTGTACATACATATTAGAGAAACTAAGCATGTTTGTTTTTCCTTTTCCCTCTAAATGCGTAGTAATTTCCTAAGTAGACAAGTTATAGAGTTGTTATTGATATTAAACCTTGTACAAATATTCATAGAGGAAATAGCCGCAACAAGAACAAGCTGATTAGAGAAACTATTTGAAATTCTATTGCGATATTGTGATAAGATCGCAAATTATATACAAGTTGTTATGAAAAGTCTCAATTCTTTTGAATTCCTATTCTTCAAAAAAATAATCTCAGAATAAATTAACTTTCATGGTTATAAGGAAGCAACAAAAAATTGTCATAAAGAGGAGAAAACAGCTAACAATTATCCCATTCCCAGCTATAGAGGACCACCACACATAGAAGCCATTGCCTTCAAACATGGCCATAGTTGAGACATTATTCTCCTCTTTGAAACTTGTTACAGGACAAACAATCAACATCATCAAATACATAAAATGAGAGGAATGCAATCTGGTGAAAGAAAAAAATTGTATCATGTTCACCGGCAGTCCTTTGAAGCCACCACAACCACTGTTGCGCCTATCATGTTCATCGTGTTGATTTGTTTCTCATCTATTCAATGGTTTTTAGTAATCATCATGTTATAGGTATACAGCATCTACTTTCGTTTAAGAGTAACAATCATTGTTAGTCAGGATGCAGACTCCTGATTACTTGCTTAAGGTGCATGAGTTTCCTTGTTTGGCATGAGTTTTAGTGTGCAATAATCGGTTTGGAATGAGAATTGCTATCCATGCCAAACATATGTATGCACACCCACACATTTTCTTCCACCCAACAAAAATACTCTTTTCTGTTTTCTTTCCTCACATCTCCACTTTTTTGTTTTCATTTTCATCTTCAACACCCAGTAACGAAAAATAATTGTGAAGTAGGAAAAATGTGTAAACATTATACATCAAATTTCTCCTACTTCACAAAAAATTATAAATATATCTTTTTATTAATGAGGTGGGTTTCGGGACGGATGCAGGGCCGATATCAACACTCTCACCCATGCATTCGCCCCCGATTTTGAATATCGGAAAAAAAACCCACACTTGGACCATGCTTAATCATTTAATTTATCTATAATCATTTATAAACTAACTATAAATTCATTCTTGTAAAAGAAACTATAAGTTAATTAGAAACCCTTCTAAACCAAATACTAGTTAGAGGTGAGGGGGAAATTGAATCGAACCCTGAACTTCCTTGTTAAAATTTTTCAACGCCCCAACCTTCTGCTACTACTGGGCAATACCCTCGGGGATGAATACTAAGTGCTTGTTTGTTCGTGCAGTGAGTTACCGCTACTGTGCCTTTTCACTATGGTTTTGTGAGTTTCCAAACACATGCTAAATCATTTAGTTTTGATGGTCATTCACCCTCTCAGAGGGCCATTCATTCTCAATCTACTTCAATTAATAAAAATTAGGGTTTTACTTTTCCCACCATGCTGCCTTCTCATGCGCCCTGCAAAAATGCCAAAATTACCCTTGGTTCGGATTTTATTTTCCGAACTACATTGTTAGTGATTTCCGGATTTTAAAATCCGGACACCATCGATATGAAATTTTAGTGTCTTTTTTTGATGTCAAGGGTCTCTGTTGATCGTTATATAACCCCCTCCCCCCATAAGCTGCAATGCAACTGCAGGGGTCATATGAACGGTCAACAATGACCATGACACCACAAACACTCCTACAAAACTTAAAGAATTTGATGAAAATGAAAGAAAAGAGATGAAGTGAAGAATGAAGGAATTTGGTGAACAAGCAAGCCTATTTATAGCCTAAACCAAGTCCTATGTCATTTGGAAGTCAAGGAAAACGTGTTTGTCATTCAAAACCGTCCAAAAAATGCATTAAAACTCCACTAACTGGCCAAACCTGTGGTGAAACGCACCGTCCAAATGAAATTGAGGGAATCCTGATTATATATTTCGGAAGTGACAGAAACGTTCCGGAATATATAATCCGAACAACACCGAAATGCCTATTTGGAGGGTTTTTTAGATAGACTTCTTGGAAAATAAGTAATAAATGCTTAAAAGAGAAGGTGTTTCAAGAGGTTTTCTCTGAGTTAGATCTTGCTGCCTTGCCAAATGACATATTCATCTGGCAGGTAACAAGATCTAACTCATAGAAACCTCTTGATATTCAAATATAGGGCAACCTCTTTGTATCTATATATTTTTGCCAGCATGCGGACGCGGTCAAATGGATAGCTATCTATTTGCGACCGTGTGAGAAAGATCCTCAGCTTAAAGACAAAAATTTGCATGGTTTTCTTTGGTGTGTTTGTGTGTTTTGCTTGTATTGAAGCTGAAAATCGGAGATCACTTATTTATAGATGTCCTTGGATGTTGTGGACCACAGAAACTCTTGATGCAATGTGGTCCATACAAAAGAATCCTATGCTGAAGTATTCTGGATTTAGTAATTCGGAATACACTTACGCCCTATGTGAATCCGGATTTCATAATCCGGAATGCATATCTTTGGTTATTTTATCGATTAAATGAACATCTTTGACGTAAATTATGTTGGAACAAAATACGTTTAACAAATATTACCCTTAGAGTGGGGGAGATTGTTGGAACGAAATATGTTTAACATACGTTACCCTTAGAGTTTTGATGATAACAAGGTATTAAAAATTGTCAATTGGATATGCTAATATTTGTTCAAGTGTACA
>Ga0228711_1002916_pt1 | contig 26506 bp, 15 predicted proteins | sample MedpolnodulmetaG_2_FD_177996 | JGI IMG/M metagenome (GOLD analysis project Ga0228711, IMG submission 177996) | Root nodule microbial communities from Medicago polymorpha collected in Santa Monica, California, United States - brown nodules | ecosystem: Host-associated > Plants > Roots > Nodule... | reverse complement strand
GAAATTGATTTTGACTATTTGATCATTTGTTTGTTGGAGCCACGTTTTTTCATAAGAAAGAGTGACAGTGAGAAAACATAATCTGATATATAGAATCGTCATCTTCCTTGTAGATAATTTAAATGCCACTGAAACAAAAATACAAGAACGACAAGTTTTCAGCTGTTCTGATGAAGCAAAATGCAGAATACACTAACAATCTGCAATTCTATAGTCAATACTATATGATTATCCTACTGCACATTTCTATACATTGGTAAGTAGTATAGGCAACATCAACCTTTTTTTTTATGGTAATTTTTTTTCTTTTTTTGTGGTTGCCAGGGTTCGAATCCTAGACCTTGCATATTTTATGCATTGTCCCTATCAACTGAGTTAAGCTTACGAGGACTTTTTATAGTAATTTTATGACAATGACTGAACACACTTTCTAATTAATACCTTAGTTACACAACAAAAAAATTATATGAAGAATAGCATTGTTACAATATACATTAGCAGTTATTTGTACCCAACAATTGGAATGTTATAGAAGATGGTGTGGTGTACTTACATTACAAATCAACAAGGCATATATATTAACGCAAAGTGCGGAAAAAATATGAACAAAATTTTAGAGCACAGTACATTATTGTTGTTTGTTTGTACATTTGGTGAAAACCACTCATGAAGAATACACAAATTTTTACCTACCCTCTCTAAGAGTGTCATGAAGGATGGCTTTAGAAGGATCATTTGGTGAAAGAATCTCTGCACCACCAACTATGCTTGTACTTGCTGTTGAATTGTAATTACTTGTATCTAGTCCCTTCGCTGAAACGTCAGTCATGATGCTGCTAACGTCGTCAAATTTCCAGTCAGTCAAGTATCCAGGCCTTGATGTTACAGTGCCCACTTCAATATCTCCTGAAAGCATTGCTACTACACGTGACATCGATGGCCGTAAAGTTGGTGATGTCTGAGTGCACAAAAGTGCAATTCCCACAAGGCGTTGGACTTCTTCCTCGTTGAATTCTGATAGTCTAGGATCTATCAGTTCATTTATAGAGTTCCTTTCATGAAGCTGCCAAGCCTAAGCAAAGCAAAAATAACATTAAGCTATGTCTGAAAGCGATAAACAAGAGAAAACACAGGCTAAATCAGTTCTTAGACAGAATCATAGCATATCTTTGGATATTGAAACGTGTGACTAAGAATCTTATGTTTGAAGAAAAGATTGTATGGAGTTCATAGACAAAGTAAGGTAGTTACAACATGTGGCAAAGAGCAGCATGCATACCCATTCTAGAAGATACATCTTCTCTCCTTCCAACGTTGAATCAGAATTTGGCCTCCCACTAACTAACTCCAGAGCCACAACACCAAAGGAAAAAACATCCGCTTTCTCTGTAAGGTGTCCGCGCATGGCATACTCCGGTGCAAGATATCCACTTCATCATGAGTTTTACAGCACATTGACAATTCAGTATAATTTGAAACAAAATATATGCAAATCAAATCAAATATTGATAAAATCATGAAACTACAAGATGAGCAAGTGTTAATAACTTACATTGTTCCAGCAACACGGGTGCTTATATGGGTTTTTTTATCATCATATAATTTAGCCAATCCAAAGTCAGATATTTTCGGGACAAGCTCAGAATCGAGTAGAATATTACTAGCCTTCACATCACGATGTACAATCCGGAGCCGCGACTCCTCATGCAAATATGTCAAACCTCTTGCAACACCCATACATATATCATAGCGGGTTGACCAATTTAGGAATAAAACATTTCCTGCTCAAACAAGACAACAATGTCCTTAATTATAATCAAGAGAAAAGAAAAAGCAAATAAGCATCAATACATAAAAGAAAACACAGACATGGAAGAAAATTATCGTATTCTCATACCAAACAATGCTTGATCAAGACTCTTATTTTCTAAATACTCGTAGACAAGTAGTCTTTTACTCCCTTCAATACAACATCCGTATAATTTGACAAGATTACGGTGTTGCACAGCAGATATAGTAGCAATCTCAGCTACGAATTGACTCTTTCCTTGATGGGATCCTATAGATAATTGTTTCACAGCAACGTCTCTTCCATCGTTAAGTATCCCCTGCGAGAACAAAAAGGAAAAAAAAAAACTAATTCCATAAATAAACAAATTAAGTTTGGTATTAGGCTAAAGTGTTTCATATATATTAAAAGTTAAAATAAGAGTTCACAACCAAAATACAACTACTATCAATGGCAGAGCAAATTCTTGGAGGTTGGGAGAAGCTTTAGAAAGTATATCGTTATTAGTTAAGAACAATATTATAAATAAAAGATAATTACTTGTAATCAGTTAAATTTAACACTCAACAATTAACTTCTGTGAGCTAGAATTATAATCATCCAAAAATTAAAAGTAATCCTAAAGATGGTAATTATCAGGAGTATTATTTTTTTGAAGAAGTATTGATAATGATATCATGTAGTAGCATGTTATCATAATATCTTATACAGAGACAGTAAGATATTCACCTTATAAACAGGTCCAAAACCTCCCTCTCCAAGTTTATTGTCACGATTGAAGTCACTTGTAGCATTTTTCAACTCAGAATAGCTGAAAGTGTTTGGCATTGTATCAATGCCTAAAAGGTCTGCAAAAATTAAACACAAACATAGTTTAGAATGATATGGACTAAGAAACCAAGCAGTAGAGAAAAGCGCGCGCACACAGACACACACCCACGCGCACACACGTGTCCCCGTGCACACAAACATATATTTGTGTGTGTGTGTGTGTGTCATTTATAATGTAGAGTACAATCATTTCTTCCCGCTACAAACACCTATACATATATATTGTGTGCTACAATTGAAAATTTAACTTGTTATTAGACAAAAACATATATATGGCATCTTCCCTAGATCTAAAAAAGTTCAGCATGCAAACTTATACTGTACTGCTTATAATCGAAGAAGACAATTTAATTAACCAAGCAACAAAACTATACAATATATTGATAAAGTTTCATTACCTTCATCATCATCGTAGAGTTTTCTTCTCCGGTTGATGTAGAAAATGGCAAAAACTGCTAGAAAGCATACAGCTCCAACACCAACAACAATTCCTACGATTAGACCTGCTCTATTCGTTTTACTGCTCGGAGGTTTGTTACTGACAGTAGGTATGAAATCTATACAAAATTGAATGACAAAGTTTTATAATAATTTCATAGAAAATATTATATGTTGTGACAAGTATATTTGAGGTGTATAATCTTTTTTGAAGTTTTACCTGGGGTAGCACTGATGGCTTGAATCAAGGGTCCATAAGTACCTTGGCCAGGTATGCAACAAGTTCCTTTTCCCGCCCAAAAAAGATGGACCTCGACATAATTTTCTTTAACTTCAAACCTAAATTGTCTTTGAACAGCTCTGTAGGAGACACCTCCAGCTTCTTTTTGTATGTCAAAATCCTTCAAAACACGAGTCCCCTGAAATTTAACACCGACAATGTGAGGATTCCCTTAGCCACATAAGGACTTCATTGAGTATATCTCTAGTCATTGTGAGATTTCAACAACAAAAATACCTGGATATAAATGTCAAAGACCCGTCTCCCGAGGCTTTTCCATGTGGTGGAATCCAGAATAGCTGTTTCCGCAAATTGGAGGGTTATGTTGTAAAAACCATTTTCCAATCCCAAACCGTAATATCTTAATGATGATGCAGAGAGCCGAGCAAATTGAAAAAGCTCTGAGTTCACAGTACCAGTGAACTGATTCGAAACAAAACTTTTGAACAGAGGATTGCTGATCCCGGTAAATGTTCCAACATTACTAACAGCCCATCTATTTGTATCAGTGACAAAGTAAGTAGCAGGACCAAGTGTCTCATTGTCCGTTTCATACACAATTCCATCTGTAGTTCTAATTTGGGGACCACCACACTTGATCGCAAAGTCAGAATCTGCACAACAGATTATAGATTTATTAATGGTCGAAAATGTGTTTTAATTCATAAAATTAACTTTAGCTAAAGCCTTAAAAAAATTCCAGTCACATTTAGTACATAGAAAGTAGACCTGATTCCAATAAAAGTTGTTTGAATTTGTTTTCGAAGTTTAAGTATATTTAGACAAGACAAATAAATGTAAGCTCTTTGTATCAGTTTATGCATTTTTCTGTATTTCTGTTTGTTGAGCAGTAATTTTTCCTCTTTCCTCCTCGAATTCAATCTTATTTTTAGTATGACAACAGTTGCTAACTTAATTCTAGCATACATGACTAAGCATAGTTGTGTACAAATAGACACAACAAGTATAGAAAAACAATTATAGGCAAATGATTTGCTAAGGAATAATAATAATAGTATCAATAACAATTTTCATCGTCATGATTCTAACTATTGATTTGAGATTATCCTTTCATCTTCATTTCATTGTCTCACAAGAAAAACAAGCTTATAATCAAACTTACATCTTGCAGCACCACGATTGCATGGAAAATTTTTCTGAAGACAGTTGAGCCCAGTAGGTAAACCACTGCAAAACAAAATTATGTGTCAGACCATAAAATTCATATGGCTTTGACCAAATTGATAATTAAATCATAAGAAAATATCAACTATTTTTTGGATACAGTTTTTGGTCAAAATGAAGAATAATCAGTACATGGTATAATTAACGTTGTTGGTAAAAGTTGATGCCTGAGTTGAATTTTCCAAGTAGAAAAAAATAAATGAAAATCTAATTTATAAGTATTTCACTGCAAACGGATTTTAGATCTCAAATTATTACATTCAATTCCCAGAAATTATACATTCTACATAAAAAAATGATGACATACCAAGTTGTTAACCAGAGTTTACATCTTTGGTTGGACTAACCAAATTGTAAAATGCAGTACAAGTTGAGGTAGCAAACTATTGTAACAGTAGTTCTTCACTAACAGTGATAAATTTTCATATGAATTTTGTAAAATAATTGTGAATGAAGTAGTTATAAAGATTAATGAATTGGATCGAAATATGGTTTATGATAGACCATTATGGCGTAATTTGATCCATGTAGCCGACCCTACTTAGTGGGATAAGGCTTGGTTATTGTTGTTTTTGTGGTTATTGTCTAAAATACAATTAAGATAAAATCTGTGGCTCCATAGCTAGGGCATAAGCCTAGGCTCAAAAACTAAGATCCAGGACCTCTAATTTGAACAACATTTTAAAGTGTAAAATGAGTGATGTCAAAAATCGATGTACAAATCAATAGTTGATACTATGTGCACAATTACAGCAAATCATAGTTACATATACTATGTTACATTTTCAGGAAAGATTGTAAAAATCAAAAGAAATGAATGACTGAAAATGTGAGTGACAAAATCGTGGAAAGATAAAAAATGTTGGCTACTAAGTGCCTATAAATAAGAGTAAACTCAAAAATGTTAAAAGAGTTATTGAAACAGTCAGCATTGTATAATCTGTATAATTATTACCTGCTATTTGAATTTTCTATTGTCAAGTTGTTGGCTACTAAGTTCCTGCATATCATGCCAAAAAAATATCACAATAGTTTCACACACAAAAATGATAAAAGAAAGCATAAACAGATTAAGAGAAAAAAACTAATTACAGAATAAAAGATGTAGGGTAAAACTTTAGTCAAGTTATTATCTAATTTATAAACTAGTTGACTGGTAAAAAGAAGAGAGACATTCATAATCTTATTGTTTGAGTGAAAAGAACTAACAGAATGAGAGTTACTTTTGAAAATTAGATCATTGTATTAGACCATGAAACTTACAATTGTAAATTTTGTTCGTTTATCCAAGAGGGGAAGCTTCCTGATAGATCATTGTATGACAAGTCGCTGCAAATATATTGAGTCAAATGAATTGAAGGACAGAAAATGAAGTTTGAAAATTTAAAATTTAAATCAATATGTTGCAATTGATACATTTCACGTACACGTAAATTAGGCCTCTTATAGAATACAAATAAATTAGGCCTACTCACATGTTTTTAAGAGATGATCTTTTCTGTTGAGGGAGACTACCACTAAGTGTGTTATTTCCAAGAAACCTGGAAACATATAAAACCAAAACATCATTTATGCCACATATCATAGCATATCACCAAATCAATATATAACTACTTAGGAAATGGAATATTACAAGGAAGAGAGTGAACTCAAATTGAAAATTGATGCAGGAATTTGTCCTGAGATGTTGTTGAAACTCAAGTCCCTGCAAGAACAAGCATAACTATAAAATCATCCCACTTTGAGATAAAACACAGATATAGTAACAGATAATTATTGGCATCACAATATCATATGCAAAAGGAAAATACTGAAACTGAAAAATATAAATTAATGTTAAAATTGGAGTTTTTGCCGATCCAATTATGAGTATATGTTAAACTCTGAATTGAAACGACTTGGCTTAAAAATTTCCCATATATTTGTTTTGAAAATGTTGATGCTGTGGAAAAGCACAGAGCATGTTCTAAAGTGAAATAGAACATTCTGTGAAAAAGAAACAGAACTTGTTCTAAAGTAAAACACATTTTACCTAATGGTTTCAAATGCATCTAAATTCAAACAAAGAAGTTATACTCACAGAAGGGTCAAATTTTGAAGTTCTCCTATGGCGGAAGGAAATGAACTAGAAATATTGTTATTCCTCAATTCTCTGCAGCAATCACAACCGAATGATTAGATTATTTTTGCAAAAAAAACACAACTAAAGATTTATTTTTGCTTGGGAAAGTTTAACCATTATAATCAGTAGAGATGCATCCTTACAAGATAGTCATAGACTTCATATTCCTTACAAATTCCAATGATGAGCTCCTATTAGATAGACCACTTATTCTCCTACATTATTGTACATATGATATATTAGGTTTCATGAATCAACATCAACCATACAAGAAACTAGTGACAAAACTTACAGCTCTGTCAAAGAAGTCAAATTGGATAATGATGAGGGTATTGGACCTTCAAATGAATTACCCTGAAACCTCCTACGAAAACATACATCAATTACAGAAACTGTTAGTACATACTTCTGGTACAAGATATGGAAAATGAATTAACCAATAAGATTGTCTTACAAGGATTGAAGCTTAGACCAATTTCCTATGAAGTCAGGTATTCTTCCTGTAAGTTCTGTGTCTGAAGCCCATCTGAAATTAGCAGAAAACCCATATTTACCATAGAAGTTCTAGTTTTTAAATTTATTATCATGAGGTAGAAGGGATAGGCAGTATCTTACACTGTCACCATATTCGTAAGGCTTGCAAATGTGGGTGGAATTGGACCACTGATTCCAGAACTATCCATGTAGCTGCAAGAAAATATTCTTTGAAATTAATACCCATTGTATTCACCAAATGATATAAACATATGTAATAGAATGGAATTTGAATAAAAACAGTTGATACTTTGCACCATCTAGATATAAGTTATATGGATGCATGTGAAGTGGAACTCTAACATTGTAATCTTTAACCCGGCTCTGATACCATGTTAAATGGGCTAGGATCTCACTCATAAAATCTAGCTTATAAGAGGAGGGTGGCCAAACATGGGAACCTTGGCAATGTGGGACTCATACAATTTCAATTGAGAAAGAATTCAAACAATTGTAGCATCACTTTTACAAATGGAAAATGACAAAACTTCAAACTTCATTAAGAAAACAGTACATATGGAAGTTAAGACTGAGTACTTACAGTTGTTCTAGTTTTACCAGCTTCCCAAGTTCAGATGGCAAAGATCCTGAGAAGTTATTGGACCCAAAACCCCTGCAAATTTAGAGGATAACAAATCTGAATTGTCGTACAAAATATATTTTGAAAGCACAATGTGTATTCAAAAGAAAAATTAGTAGACTAAAAGTCAATCAAAATCGACTCTTAAGTAATATTATGTATGATCTCATCACTGATCTAGTCAAACAAATATCAATTGTCATAAGAATTATAAAAGTTGAGGTGCCAAAATTAGCTTTTGCCATAAAAATGAGAATGTGACCCGAAATCATCTCTCTAAGATATATTCTCGGTAACCATCATTACAAAAGAAGCAAATTTTAGATAACATACAATACTATCAACTCTGTAAGATCTCCCAGTTCCTTTGGAAGCTCTCCTGACAAAGCATTTATGCCAATGGACCTAAATCGATTAAACAATAACATTAGAAAATTACATTTCCTAACAGTAACTATACATAATGTTATGAACATGAGTCAATAGCTTTACATGTATTGCATACGAGTCAGATTTCCAATTGCCGGAGGTAGAGACCCCGTCAAGTAATTTTGGCCAAGGTTCCTGTTAGCAAATTAATGAAACTTAGCATAGCAAAAAATATGGTAGGTTCATTTTAATCAACATACATACATATGAAAATAACAAACGAATTCTCAGAATCTCAACATAATATTAATCATTTTAATCCTATTGCTCATAATTCGTCGAAATGTATGCACTTCTGTGACACTAGAAACTGAGTCTATATAATTGGACAAAATCACGCAATTAGGGAGACTGTGACCATCCAGATCACAAGAAAATTTGATATCTTAATCATTTGATCTCGATCAGACGGTCATAGTCTCCATAACTACATCATTTGATCTCGAGTACAATGGATTGAGGAAAACATACAAATTGGTGAGGCGAGTAAGAGTCCATAGCTCAGGTGGAATTTCACTAATCACATCCAATGCATAAACTTTCCTGTTACGTTCGAAAGAGATTATATTAGAAAAGGAAAATAAAAGAAACGAAAACAAGTTGAGAGAAAGGGGTTATAGTTATACAATGCAGTGATGCGGCATGTAGTTTTGTTGTTAAAGGAACAATCACATTTGATGAATGGGTTGAAATTGGTGTCATCAATGGTTGTACTGCTATCAATGGCTCTTCCACTGCATATTTCGCCACTTATGTTCCATTGAGTTTGGTCTGCTGATTTTCCCCATTTGCTAAAGATTGAGTGTACAACTCTTGCTGCATTCACATCACAACTTCATTCATATTTCAAAGGTAGTAATTCAAATTCAAATCTCCTATCTCCTATCTCCATTCATTTTAACATACCTAAAAAAATTTTCTTAAAAGAATACCATTCAAATGATTTTTTTATGAAGGGTGATGTTAACTTGTGTCCTTAGGACACATGTTAAACATTACATTTTTGCCATTAATAGTAAGTATTAATTGAAAAAAATGAATATTAAACTTTTTAAGTAATAAATTAACACAATTTCCGATACAAATTTTTTTATTTGTGGAATCCTTAACATGTGCCCTTAGGGCACAAATTAACATTTCCCTTTCTTAAAGCAAGCCATTCCATATGATAAATTCACATTTGAAATTTGCATTTAAATCACAATAAAATAAAATAAAATCACCTTACAATTTGCACTGACATCTACGATTTGCAAATCTTAAAAAAAAATTAACTGTAACTTTGCATTGGAACTTGAACATTTTCTATTAAATATATAATTTTTTTTTAAATAATTCTTGGTTTTCAATAAAAACTTGCTACATTTAACTTCTTTAACATATGAAATATTGCACATGTTAGACAAACCATTTGCATATCAATCACCCAATAAGTAGTTTTCGTACTCTACCATTTTGTACCACTCACTGAATATTTTGATTTATGATTCTCTTACTAAATTATTGCTTCTTTTTTTTTTATTTTTAAAATGGGTACCAACTATGATTCTCTTATTGAAAATAACGACAACAAAAGCAAATGGTGTTTTTTTTGCTAGAATTGCCAGACTATAAATCAACTGATTCCAAGAGCTCTGCAAAACCATCGACCATCCATTTGATTTTAATGGATAACTATGTGACTATTAGGCTGTCGTCATTTATAAAATATCAGTATGTTATATGAATATATTTTTTATTTATGTTCACATGTAGGGTCACAAAATTCATGCAATGGTTGGAAGCGACTTTTTAACAAGTTCATACTTTCTTTGAAAGAAGTGGTTGCCTATATCATGTATAATTTTCGATTCAGTATCAACGAAATACAAGAAGTCATAACAACATCGCTTAGATATTGTCTCAATTTTACAAATAAGACTAAGAGCAAACCAGTTGATCATGAAATTGTGTCATATAATAAATAATAAACTAGACAAATATTTGTTATTGATACATAAGTAATAACAAGAGGTAAATATTTAACTCCGATAAAAATAAAAATAAAACACAAGACAAACATTCGTTACTACTACTTTAAAAAAATACAAGACAAATATTCATAATTTATAAATATTAAAAAAAAACAAATATTTGTCTCTTATACATAAATAAATAATTAAAATTGTCATAGATAAATAAAAAATACATGTGTAATATTTATCCATAATACACAAAAACAGACAGGGGGAAAACATATATATCAGTAAAAAGAAAAACATGAGACAATTATTTGTAATTGATACATAAAAAAGTAAAAAACACAGGAAAAATATTTATCAATAATCAATATTAAAATAATATGACACAACTATTAATGATTAAATCATAAAAACACGGGAAAAATGTTTGTCATTGAAAAATATTATTATTAATATTTTAAACAAAAGTAATGCATGATGAATTTTCCAAATTCATTAACCAAAAAAAGAGAAATACAAAAAAAAGAAAAGAAAATGCTAAGTCAATGTTGGATAACCTAGGTTATGTATTCTAGGTTAGTGCTATCAAGGAGGGAAGGGAATCAAACAAAAAAGAAAATGCTAGGTCAATGTTAGTTAACCTATTTGCACATGAGTTCACTTCTTTATCAATTGATTGATGAATATTAAGAAAACACTAGACAAATATTAAAAAACACGGGAGTAATATTTGTAACTAATAAAAATGCATGGGACATTTATGTAGTAAAGTTTTTTTATGAGAATTTTATCCCTGATAAATATATAAAATTAATGGATAAACATTTGTCATTATAGCGGCACTTAAAAAAAATCATTATAAATATAAAAAAATAGGGCAAATAAATGTCATGATAAAAATAAAAAAGACATTGTTAAATTATTAGTCATTGTTACATAAAATAAAAGTACGAAAGAAATATTTGTCATTGATAAATCTAAAAAATAAATAAACGATGGGCCATGTGAGAAGGGGGTGGGAAAAGAAACGGTCCACAAGTAAAAGGGGCTAAATGCTATTAATTGAGGCCGAAACAAGTGCTTTAAGGATTTTACACTTGTAAAATTGCTTTTCTGACTTCCAAAAGTTTATAATAACATATGGAAATGTCTAAAATACCTCAAGCGATAGTTAAAACTATCGCTGACTTATAACTAGAAAACCGATGGTAGTCTGGTTTTTTGGTCATTTTCATGTGTTATCAGGAACTTCTGGGAGTCAGAAAAGCAACCATCTTACACTTGAATTGTTAATCTTCTGTCAAAGATCTTTTCCTTTAGGCCTTGGTTGTTTTTTTAGCTTTCATTTAGTGGCTTCATTTTAGTTGGGGGATTGGTATATCTTTGATGGATTTGGATTTCCTACTGTAGAAAAAGCATATTGTTTCACGCTGTAACAAATCACAGCCGTTGAAATCAGATCGAATGTTCCAAATTTCATACAAGTTTAACACAGGTGAATTATCTCAGCCATTGATTTAAATTGAACGGCCCTGATTTGACAGCGTCTTACTGTAATAGCAGGAAATCCAAATCCATCTTTGATAGTTCCCATTGTGTCTCTTGCGTATTAGTATTTATTTGTAATGAGAGTGTAATATTTGAGATAATCCTCCAAAGCTTCATTTGTACTTGATTTCTGGTTTTAACCGTTTTATTGGTTATACCGTCTTATTAATGAAATCTCATCTATTTCGATAAAAAAACCCCGAAATTACCTTAATACACCTTCGGTGGCAGTTAACTGCCGATGTGGGTATTAAGGTAATTTTGAAGTGTTAAAGAGCAATTCTTGAAGTGAAAAGAGTAAAATCTGTATTTTTTAAAAAAAGGCCAATATAACATCAACTTGCTTATGTTACTTGAGCCGAGCCCTGTGGAAAAACTACGAATAAAACAGTTTTCAAATAAGAAAATCGAACAGTAATTAACTGTTGTTGAAGGTAATTTGTACTTGATTTCTGGTTTCAACGACAGTTAATTACTGTTCGATTCTTTCGCAGCGGCTGCTGTTCCACAACTATATTAACATATGAAGAAGAAAAAAACTCCAACGGTACTTAGGAAGTGCCGTGGACCATAAAATTTGATATTGCCTATTGGTCTTTCACTAACTTTCCACCCAACACAAACCAAGTTGTTGCCTCTTGTTCATGATGGGTCCCATTATAAAATTTTGATATTTGAGACTTGCTTGGTTGACTTTAGCCCCACCATCCTTCACATGTTTTTAACTTGGCTTGCTGTTATTGACGTTACAACACTTTGCCTCTCATTCCCCTTATTTTATAGCCACCATCAGAGGAAAACATGCCAAGCCAATTATAATTATCAAATTTCATTTTTCACGGCATTTTAGTACCGTTGCAGTTTTTTTCTATGCACATGTAGTTACATATATTTGGAACGGCAGTTAACTGGAACTACGAAAGAGTTGGATGAAAGTTAACTGTCGTTGGGGGTATTTGAGTAATTTTATGGTGTTTTTAAGCAAATTATAAAATGTAAAAACAATTTTTTTTCCAAATAATAAACATATATAAAGTCAACCATAGACTCTTATTGGTGTTAGATAGCTACAACTTATATAAGTACAATTGAAAACTTTAAAAATGAAAACAATAAAACATACATAAGATAAGATGCTATCATCAATAATACGAAACTGAAATGAGAAAAGAATATTCTCTTCTACAAATAAAATAAAATAAAAATACCATACAGTGAGAGGGAAAAGAGGATATAACTAATGAAAAACAAAATAAAAGAGAATCATAAGTTTAAGATAAGATGTGATTAACATGCTAAAATGAAAAAGAAAAAATGAGATTAAAAATAGGAAGCTAAGTAAAAGAAAATATGGAGGAAAAAAAGTTAAACTCCTAATTCTATTTTAGAATGGTCTAATTAAAAAAAAATTATATATATATAAGCACTCAGGATTTTATATACTAATAACAGCTTTTTTATAATCTATCTATAAATCAAGAGCTTCACTAAATAATTCCCTACAAAACTGATATTAAGAAAGTTCAGGGACTTTCCCACTTCCACAAACAAGTGAATATATGTGTAACCAAAAAAACAAGTTGATATGGAAAGATAAAGTGTTGTTATGAAAAATTATATATGAAGGAAATCACTAACCTTCAGAAGGATCTGTAGTAGCGTTTGCAGTTTGAGCTTTTGCAAAGTTAAGCAAACAGATGAAGACACAAAGAACAATACCAAGTGAAGAACCCAAAATACACTGTCTCATGGTGAACCTTCAAATAATAATCTTTCTATTTTGTAAACAATCCTAAAGAAAGGACCATGAGATTTTGAAGGTTAAATACTAATTGCAGATCCAAAGTTGGCGTCTCTGACTAGTAACTTCATTCATATATAATATAAGTAATAATAATGATTACAAAATATACGATGGTCTTCCTCATATATAAATAGTGCGATGTTTTTTTTTTTCTTTTTCTAATATAAGGTTTAAGTGTTGCGGGAGCATAATTCAGTTGACAGAGACATGCATATTATATGCAGAGGTCGATGTTCGAACGTCAGACCCCTCACTTATTCACCTTGAAAAAGGTGAATTCTAGCCACTAAACTACTTGACAATTTTTTTTTTTAAGTAGATTCAACATATTCATCAAAAATAAGTTGGAGTTTAAAACTCAAAAAATGTATATAGAAGTAGTTAGAAATCGTCCACATAAAAGCTAATCACATCAATAATTGAAGTTGAGCTTTTGCGATGAATCAATTCGTTACCAATTGAGTAGCATGGTGTCATCATGGTCTTTGATATTGATTTTAATTAATTAATTAATAATTATAATAAGCATGGTGAAAAGTTTACGTTGATTTTTGTGTAAAAAAAAGAGTTTACGTTGATTTTAATTTGGCACACGACCGTATATTTAGGACCTTGTCAAAAAATATCCACCAGACCTTTTCAATGTAAATTTGGCTTTATTTGAAGCGTCCTTTTATTTAAGTTGGTTGAGACATTTTCATATTGCAAGTTGGGAAAGTGGTATGTGTATAAAACCGTACATTAATAAGTGGATTACCCCACCAATTAGGCTAATCAACTCTGTATTTGTTTTTTTTTAATTGAATGATATTCAGATTCATGAATAACCGCATGTGATCACATTTGTTAGTTGAAACTAATTTGATCGTAAGACTTTGAATTTATTCTTTGAATATTCACCACCTTCCTCTATTTCAATTTACGCAAAGCCTTGCAATATCATCAAAGAGGGGTTGATGTAGTTAATTAGGATTAGGATGAGTCTCCATAACAAACATATTCAAATGGTCTATATGAATGTTAAAGTTTTCAAACCAATAACCACTCACATTTCCTCCGCACAAGGATGGCTGATTTGTAAATATCGTCTTAACTCTGACAACTTTTTAAATATAGTGAACCAAAATAGGAATGTTTCCATTAAATTTAGAATTGTCAGAAATAATGTCGATCAATATCTGAGTCACTTCTACAATAAGATGAGAAATATCCTCCCTTGATGCCATTTTCAAGTCCAAGTACATATCCCACATCTTAATAGGCATGACAAGCTCCAATCTTTTTAGTTTGACTTTTAATCCATCATCACCCTCTTGTGTCCTGCTCCATCCTATGTAGATAGTAAAATTCAAATGAAGGCATCTATGAAAATGCTCCAAACTGTTGTCTTAAATATTCAAACAAATATTTGGATCAATAAAACAAGATGTCTATGGGAATCTACTTCAAATATAGTTTTCTTGTTCCACTTCATCAAATATTAGCATATTGTCATAAAGTCTGTCATCTGGACGTGCTTGTCCTCATAACCTACTTCATATTAAGGTCATTGAAATCCTAATCTCTATAATAAAAAATAAGCTAATTATAAAATTAGAAGAAACAAGATGAACTCATACTTATGTTGTATTAATATATGGAGTCAAAAAACACCTGAAGAATTGTATCAACTTGTACTTGTAGGAAGTATACCGTGGTGGTATGGTTATAGTCAAGGGTGATGATGTGATTTGTGTTAGTAAAAAGTGATCCTTTTCTCAATGCCTTTGTTATTTCTTTTATAGAGATGGCCTTGGGAGTTTTTTTGGAAGTTGCACGGAGTTCGACGGGTGGGTTAGAGCATAAAGGCGAGTTGGAGCGTAAAGGTGACCCAAGTTGAATCAACTATGTCGCTGACATGCCGAGCATGTGGTCGGCAAAATTATCTCGAACCATCTTGTATTTACTGGCCTTAGACCCAGTCCATTTTTGTAACTTAAGAGACGAATGTGTCCAATATACATAACTTAAGGAACTAAAATGAAATATAAAAAAATTAAGCGAATCATACAATGTCTGTAACTTAAGGTACTAGAATGAACGAAAAAGACGTAAGGGATCAGAGCGAAATCTAAAAATAACTTAAAACCAATGTGTAATTTAACCTAAAAATTATATATAAATTGGATGGAATTTGAAGTTATAGTTAAATTATTAAAAAATAAAATCAAATAATTAAGTTAATTATATTTTAAGGTCTTATCAATGATATGTTATAAAAAAAAAAAATGTCACTTTCGTAAAAATTGAAAACAGAAAATTAATAGGGATCAAAATTCACAGGAAATTTTTAGAAGGACCCAAAGTAGAAGTTGAAATATTAAAATGAGATAGTCATTTAGTCATTGAATGTGTAACGAGAAGTCACAATAACCCTTCAATTCAACAAAATTACAAAATAGTCTCTCATCTCTGAATCTGAAAACTAATTTTCATTAATTCTAGTTGGTTTATATGCATGGAAAACTATTTTGATTAACAGAGTGTACAATCACAAACTATATTAGAATTTCACTACATCGAGAACTAGTGTTCCTACTCATTATACATTCAAAAACGAAAATGATTATTTGTCTTTTTTTTATTCCTAGAAAACTTCCAAGATATAAATTATTGTATATAACACAACAAGAAGTAATGTACTAGGACATTTGGAGTGACAATGAATATCATTATAAATGGTGGTTATCTAGCTAATACGTTATCTACATAAACCAATTCATCCCTGAACCATTTCAAAAGATAGACACTCCCTCAGTTCTGCCAATATTTGGCTCATGTCTGGCCTTTCTGCTGCATTTGGTGAAATGCATGACATGGCAATCTCTACAACTTTTTGTGCTGAAATGATGCTAAAATTACCCTCCAACTTTGGATCAAAAAGTTTCTCAATATCTCCTTCTTCAATTAGAGGAATAACCCATTCAAGTATGTGAATGTTTTGTCCAGCTGCTCTTATTATTGCTTGATGACCAGTGATCAACACAAATAGAATTATTCCAAAGCTGTAGATATCATTTTTTTTATTTGTGTTTCCTGTTCTCTGATATCTATTAAGAAAACAAACAAATGTTGCATCAGAGAGATTGAGAGAAACTATATGCCACAACAAATTATTGAAATCTGGTCTTTTTATTTTTATTTTTATAATGTCATTTCGTACTTACGCAGGATCAACATAACCTAGTGTACCAGCAGGTTGAGTGGATATATGAGAATCAATATCGTTACCAAAAGCTCTACTTAGGCCAAAATCACCTATCTTGGCTTGCATATTCTCGTCGAGTAATATGTTGGTAGGCTTCAAATCTCTATGCATAATAGCTGGTTTACATCCATTATGCAGATATTCCAATCCTGAAAATCTAAGAAATTAGTTCAATGTACAGGGTATAATAAGCAAGAAACATACTAGAAAGTGCACGTTACCATATGCCGCATCAACTGCGATTTTGAGTCTCTCATTCCATTTTAAGACATCTGCATAATCTTCTACATGCAAATGGATAGGTATTAGTCTTGATGTTTTGGATAAACGCTCTTTAAAATGAAAACATAGAAAAAAAAATCTTCCAAGTGGATTAGGTTTTATATATTTGACATAAAATCTACCGATGTGGATTAGGTTTCCTGGCACATCAATAAAAATAAGAAAGAGGAACCAAAAAAATATTTTTTAAATGGGAATCAATTTCGTGAACGGAGAAAAATAAGGAGATCAAAGCTGTAATTAAGCCAGCTAAAGACAAACCAAAATTACCTAACAAGTATTGTTGAACATTTCCATTGCCCATGTATTCATAAATCAAGGCCTTTTTTTCATCTTCATCACAATACCCAATGAGAGAGACCAAATTTCTATGATGAACAATCATTAGAAGTTGCGCCTGCATTTTGAGTTAATATTATCTCTACCGTTAACTATGGAAAATATTGAAGGATTCTTAATGTAAATACTAATATTTGAATAAAATCATGATTGAATACATTGTCTTATGATTAACTTGAATTCAATGACTAACCTCAGATTGAAATTCCTTATAACCTTGCTTTGATGATTTTGAAAGCATTTTTACAGCTACTTGAGTGTTATCATGTAAAATGCCCATGTAAACTTTTCCGAATCCTCCTTCTCCAATAACGGTTTTGAAGTTATCAGTAATATTGAGAATTTCAGTGTAACTGAATGTTTGATGCTTTGATTTCATCCAACACCTTTTCTTAGAATTTGAGCACGTAGCTACTACATTGATAAAGAAAGTTGAATGAAAATAAGCATGGATGTGGACAAAATTTAAACATGAATGTGGATATAGAGATTGCAACAAAACCATTTTTCTGTCATCTAGTAGTAGGTTTCTACCACTAAGAATTTGTTTATGACTTAAACATAGTATTGTAATGATCATTCAATTATTGAAGTACCTTTTTGTGTTCTGAATATCCAACTTCCAAGAAAAATTGAAACCATTACACCTAATGCAATAAGTATTACAAGAAAATCGTTTTTTCCACAGGATTCTGTCATACAAAGATCTGGATTATCATCTACACTGAAAAAAGTCAAAGGTGCCAAAGTATTAGTTATCATATCATTGTTGATATTTGTATAAGACTAACTTTTAGGTTTACTTGATTATATATCTTCTATTTTGTTTGGTGGACAATGGATAACACAAATAAAATAGAAATATAAGTTTACAACAGTACTCTTTATGATATATACTACTCAGAGTAAATTATTAAATTGGTCCCTAAAATTATATCGACCAGACATTTTAGTACTTGAAATGTATAAATAGGCAGAAATATCCTCAAAATTGTAACCTGCATAAGCTGACATGTTTAGTATCTATGTGACCCTCAACATACACACACATGAATGTAAAACTTCTCACTAGATGAAATTGAAGGATTGATTTTTTTGGTTCTTCTTCCTCACCATAACTAAATTTGTAAGCGTAAACAACTTTTTTAGTCTTTAATGTGTGAGAAGTTATCACTATACTCTCTGAGTATATCAATTACAAACGTAGACCTAAATGTGTCTTTTGTTAGTAATTTGATCCTATAATGTTTCGTTAGTTACACTGAGTATAGGTGACCTAGTTTACCTTCTTGAAAAAAAATTGTTTCTTTAGTTAGTTAATACAATCCTTGAATGTGTTTTTAGTCAATTTCATTCTTAAAAATACTTTTTTTTCTTCAAAAACTCATAAAATTATTATCAAAAGATACAATTCGAGATTTGTTTGTAATTTAAATACATTTAAGAATATAGTGACAATCTCCGACAAATTCACGACCACAATGTTTTTTTTTTTAATTAATGACAAATATTAGTAGTTAGTTGTTAGATAAATATTCACTAGATCTAATGTCTTCCACCCAAATCCCACTCTTTTACCGCACTCATACCAACCAAATCCCTTATAGCGGTGAATCTTAAATCCAAATTTGAGAAGGGAGGTGAATCTTAAATCCAAATTTGAGAAGGGAAAATGATGGATAAGGATCTACTTTGGCAAATGGTAGACAAATCACAGAAAATGACTAATTGTAACTTTGAGTATAGAGGAGCATACCTCAATGATAGTGAACCTGTTTTATGTCTCTCAAGGAGTTCCCTTGGTACAAACCCTCTAAGTTTGTTCTTCCCCACATTTCTGCCAACACATTACAAATTAATAATATGACAATTTTTTTTATCTTTTATGCTAATAATCAATGAAATTTGATTTATCGGCATGGGACTTACAAGACTTGTAGTGATAGCAGTGTAATCAGAAAATCAGGTAAGGGACCGTTGAAACTATTGTTTGATAAATCTCTGAAAGGAAAGAATTTAAATGCAGAGTTAAAATTTTGAATCTCCAATAAAGAGAGAATGATAATCTTATCAAATGCATATGGTTTCACCATTTAACAAAATGAGATTTATCCTAAAAATCGTCTCCCCCGCTTGCAAGCGTAATGCATTGTGTATAGTTTAGTTTATATTTATGATTTTGAAAAAGTTAAATTAACAATTTGATAGATAAATATATAACATTTCAATCACAGTTAATATCTTTTAGAAATATTTTATTGCTTCATTAATTTAAAAAAGAAAAATATGGTCTTCCTTCTCTCAAAAAAAAAAATGGTCTTCCCTATATTTCCAGATCCTCCGTCCGAACATACCCGAGGCCGCCCTTAATTTAACATAATGAGATAAGGAACTCACAAGTGTTGTAACATTGTGAGATTTGAGATCCAAGATGATATATGCCCTGTCAATCCACTTGAAGATAAATTCCTGGTTGGTTCCATTTCCATATATACTTTAAGTCAGAGGATGATTGAAGTTATTGAATTATATTTGCATATGGTTTATTTAAGGAATGGTAAACTTACAAAGATGTGATTCTTGGGATGCTATAGCCATCAATACTACAGTTTAGGCCTTCCCACATATAATTCACAGGACCACATGGATCTCCTTGCCAATTTCTAGCCACCCCATAAGCATCCTTGATGTTTGTGATAGCATCAACTAGTATTTGGTATTCGAAAAAAACAGTTCAATAAGGTTTTAAAGACAATTTGCACATAGTTTACTTTACACCACAAATGAAACAAATTTCATATACTACCTCCGTCCTTAAATATAGTATATTGTTGATAAAATCACGAAAATTAAGAAAATTTGCAGTAGTATTTAATTTATTGACTATTAGTATTGTCTTATAAGCTTACCTATAATGAGAGAATTAATTTATACATTCATCATTATACGTTGATGAAAAGAATAATTAACGCAGTTGAAAATAAGAAAATATATAAAGAGGGTCTTATATTAACGGACGGAGGTTGAAGTATGTTTTTCAAATAAACTAAAGGGCCTGCTTACCATCATCCTGTTGAGTTTCTGATTGTGAGAAGACTTTTGCCATATAAATCTCATAGGCATTTAGGATGGGTGGAAGGGTTGAATTTTGTGTCCTAGAAAGAGAAATTTGATACCTTGTGGCTCCAGTCAAAGGTGTTGCACCATAAATGGTTCTTACTTCCAAAAACTCATTAAAGTGTCCTTTCAAAACCTCGTCATTAATTGTGATATTTGAGTCTCTAGTTTCATTTCCAGCCAGTTTCTCAACCTCATTAAAGTGCAAAAAGTAGTGGAATTGGTCATTTACATTATCTGCATGCCAATGAAATTCTAATGGAGCACTGGCATTTACCGGTGTAACAGCAGTGCTCATCACAATTGCTGGTAGTTCATAAATATTCGGAATTGGTAGAATTACATTCTTAACGGAGGTGTTTAATTGTCTACAAACACTTGGTAATTTACAAGGTATCCACTTGCGGTCATAAACATCCTTTCTGTACCTAATGTTTGTACATGGCCAAAAAAATATAGTTAGATATATCCAATGCTTTTCAACTGGGTATTGAACAAATTATAGAAACGTATAAACGTGCAAAACTCCGTAGCCTATTGCTCCTTTAGGCTTTTGTTGCCTAAGTGAAAAATGGTGCTGTGATAATTAGTGTACTGCTAGATGATTCCATGCAATGTATTCTAGTTAATTACCTGTATATGTCTGTCGTGGAACCTAAATTGCATCGCTGGAAGAGTGATAATACTGATTTAGGTTCGTATGTGCTATAAGCTGTATTGTTCATAGCCCTCAATTCTATGGCTGAAATGAATGGAGTCCCTTTGCCTGTGTTAACAAGACATGGTTGTATGTAATCTACTGATGGAGTGTAAATGATCTCCTTGATTGTGATGCGTGATGCATTGGAGAACAACTTCACTGTATCCCACACATTAGCTCCAAAATGAAGATCAAATTGTGGTGGTTCATCAAGATTATCATAGTTTCCATAATAGAAAGAAGCTCTTATTAAATATTTAGTTCCACTTGTTACATTTATTTTGTAACAGTTTCTCACTCCACTTGGAAAGCTCCTTACATTCTCTAGTTCCTGTCGAGAAAACTCTTTCGTAGGTTGTATGCTCTTACTTACACCTTTATCGACGATGAATTTGGCATCTGAAATGTAACTTATGCCTGTCTCAAACGAAGAATAGCTCGCATCTTCAGGTCGCCCACAATCTAAGCTAATGAATCCTGATACATATAAATTTAGGAACAAATTAAGATAAATTCAGCTACAAAAATAATTACTAGTAACAATATGTGACATGAAGTAGGTATAGAAAAATTCGAAAACAAACCTGATTGATCCTGAGCTTGTATCAAAACGAAAATAGAAAGGACACCAGACAATACAGAAAGAAAATGGGGTAACATTATCATCATTCTTGTTCTTGTATAAATGCTAATACAAGGAAGCATTTATACTGTTAGAGAATCCATTCCACTTCAATTTGCATACGTAAAAAGCTGTCAAATTTTCTATTTTTTAAATATTTATTTTAGACACCTAAATTCTATTTCATGTTGACCAATTTTTATCCAAACTTTACTTATCTTTCAGCCGAACTTTGGATTGTTAGCTACTTTACGTTACTTATTAAAAATGTGTGTTTTATTCCTAACTACATAAAAATATTTGAATATTTTGGGAAACTTTATAAGAGTAATCCCATTAGATAGACTCTTCATAATTATATTTTGAAATGTGTCGTGTTTCCGGAGTTTATCAAGAACAACTTGAATCTTTGATTGATTCAGAAGACTCATACGTCGTTGGATGAGACACTATGAGTATTAATTTTTTTTTTTTTAGAATCCTTGGTTTCATCAGAGGGCTAATTGATTCAGAGACTCTACAATTGATTTAATTTGAAGCAGTATCAGATGCTTCTACGCCAAATATATTCCATCTTTTTGTTGGACAATTATTTATTTATTTATACTATTTGCTTGTTTGTCTATTTTATTATTAAGACCCCCATCCAAAAAAAAAATTGTATTATTATACTAGTGTATTATCTTGGCGTATGTATATTCTTTTTGATCCATTTACGTATGAATATTTAAAAATGGACTAAAATAACAAAATTGAAATGAAAAAAGATAAAGAACCACATTGTTACCTAAAATTAAATTAAAGGAAATTTGGCCAGATCACCATCGTGTGCCGCTGTGATGTGGTCGAAGAGTCACCGGAGTCAATGTCTGCAGCGGTCAGTTGCCACCACTGACCACCATAACATTTTAAATTACTTACTTAATAATATTTAATATTTTTGAATTATTAAATTATTTAGGCTTATGTCAAAAAATATCATTTGGGTTAGAAAAAAAATAGTATTGTGCCTGTTTAATAAATAATACACCTCTTCAAATCCTTCCAAACAAATACACCTCTTCAAAAACAAATAAGGCCTTTACTTTTTCCACCTTAATGTATTTTCGCATGCCCTATATTTTTGTCAAAATATCCACTGTTTGAATTTTATAATCTGAAATACATTCATAGGAAATATATAATCCGAAACATATCAAAATAAAAGAGAAAATGTGTCGTAATTGATGTCAAAAGTCTCCGTTGACCTCCATACTATCCTCGCATAAACTACAAAACAATTGTGGGGATTGTATGAACGGTCAGCAGTGACCATGATATCTTAAACACTCCGAACTAAATTAAAGAGAAGAGAAAAGTAAGAAAATATGAGAAATGAAGAATGAATGAAAATATTGAACCATGTAAGGCTATTTATAGCCATAAACATATCCTAGATTGTAACTAATGTCAAAAGAAACGTTTACAATGCATAAACAGACAGAAAAATGCATTAAACACACCACATACCGTCTAAACTTTGGGTGTTACGCCACAATCCACACAATTAGGGAGGTTTTGGATTATATAATTCGAACCTGTCTAAAAAATTTCGGATTATATAATCCTAATAGCCCTAGGCTGGGTTTATGTTTGATTTTTGAAGTGTTTTCATGGTGAATGATATAGGAAAAAAAAAAAGGGTGTAAAACATAATTAAACTGCATAAAACAATATAATAACAAAAGTGATGATGAAAGAGACGGTGATTGAAGAGGTGCTTTTGTACTTGATCAAGCTAGCCTGCCAACTGACATACGTCTATCGACAGATCAAATGGATCAAGTTCACAATAATCTCTTCGTAATCAGATCTGCAATATAATGATGAAAGAAAAGATGTTTCAAAAGGATTGTTTTGAGTTAGATCTTGCTGCCTTGCCAACTAATATATTTCTATTGCCAAGACAACAAGATCTATCTCATAGAAACCTCTTGGTGGTCATATCGTTCAGATGATTTTTCAGATGTAACATGTTTAGATTCTATAATCTAAATATTCTCTTACCCTACGAAGTACGAGATTTAACACAGTACTGAACCGATTTGGATTATATAATTTGAAATTTTCTAGAACATTTTTGGATTATATGATCGGAACAAGCTCATAATTTTGGTCGGTTACTTGCTCAGCAAGAGTTACTCATGGAACACGTTTTTCTTTAGGTTTGACTAGTTTTAATAGTTGTTTAGATCAGTTGAACACGTTTTTTACCCTTATTAATGAATCATTACACTCTTTACACTCTATATGCACTCCAATTTCACAAACTCCTCCATACAAATACCTATCAATCCTTCATAATTTCTCATTCCATCACCTTAAACTCTCTTTCTTCCTCCTTTTTTTCTACAACGTGCTTCCATAGTTGGTCTTTCATACAAAAAGGTTACTCTTAAAATTTGGGATTGTATGAACGGTCAAAGGGATGGTGCCACGTTGCAAAGAAGCACCATCCGTGAGGAGTTAATGTTTATTTGTCTGGGTGTCGAGTTGACCATCAAAGTCTCCTTTATCCTATAGAGGGAGCAAACCTTACCCCAATCTTCCTTCCCCCTCCATCTTCTTCTCATTCCCCCTCAATCTTTTGGGTGCAGATTTAGTTTTGGGTTTAGTTTAAAGTTAAATAAATTAGTATTTGGTGTTTGAAAATTTTGTATAATAAGCTTCAAGCTTCAATTTTATTGTAAATGTACTATGAGTGAAAGTATCTATGCTATATATAAAGAAAACTACCACAACACTTTTGGGTTGGAATTTTTTTCTCCAAAAATACCCTTATTTTAAATACAAATAACACATGTAACAAATAGATAAGAATAAATTTAATTTAAATATTAAAACAAATGTAACAAACATGAGAAACAAAATATGTTAAAGATTGGACTTTAAATCCTCTAAAAAAAGATTAGTAACAAACGTGAGCAAAAAATAATGTTAACTATTGGACTTTAAATCCTCTAAAATAAAGATTAGTAACAAACGAGAGCAAAAAATATTGTTAAAGATTGGACTTTAAATCCTCTATAAAAAAAGGTTAGTAACAAACGTGAGCAAAAAATAATGTTAAAGATTGGACTTTAAATCCTCTAAAAAAAGATTAGGACAAAAGATTTGTTAGCACTATATTAAATATTAAATATTAATAAGTATCCCACTAACAGTTCATAGTTCGTTCTCGCATTGTTTAGTTTTTCTCAACAGGAATTCTTAAACTCAATTGCTTAAGGAAGTATCCCACCACATATTTTAAAGGTAAGAAAAGGTACACCTTTGATGTAGTTGCAAAACATATACCCTACATATGGCCTGTGTAATGGGACATAATTGTTATGTTGTGGTTTATTTAAGAATATGTTGGATGTGGAAATCCTAATAGGAAGCAATGCTGGAAAAAGAGCAATCTTGCCTAGAATTAAATTAAAAACAAACGTGAGTTCAAGACTTCCATTTGTGCTTAGTAAAAACAGTTTCCCGTTAGACTAGGTTTTGCTATTACCATAAATAAGTCATAAGGGCAAACCATTCTCAATGTCGGAATATATCTTCCACGACATGTTTTCAATCATGGTCAATTATATGTAGCTTTATCAAGAAGAGTTTCTCAAAATTCAACGAAAGTTCTCATTAAAGAAGGGAAAATAGAAGGAGAAGATGGAGACTTTACGAGAAATATAGTTTTTAAAGATATTATTTTATTGCAATCATAGCAATGTTTCTTTTACATACATGTCATTTATTCATTTATGTTATGATGTTACTAATTACTATTAGAAAAAACAATAAATGATCATTACTTTATATACAAGCAAACTAAAATATGTTGAGTTCATAAGTAATTTTGTTATATGCCTTGACAATATTTTGTTTATATATCAATATATCAATAATTTTCATTAATATTTTAAAATTTAAAAAATTTAATCAAAATGATACAAACAAACATAATAAAATAATGACATACGTTAGCACAGTAAAAAAACCGGACAGACGGGCACGTCTTCCAGCTAGTTTATATAATAATAAAATGAGAAGTTGTATCATCTTTTTGTCTATTTACATTTATTTTATGTTTTTTTTTGTCATTTTTAATTATGTTGTCAAAACAATGTTAGAAATGTGGCCAAAACATATTTTTCGGATTATGTAATTCAAAAACTCCTATCAATATGTTTCAGATTATATAAATCGAGCTGAGGGTATTTTGAGAAAAAAATTAGGTGCGTGAGAAATTCAAAGGGTGGGAAAAGTAATTGCCAAAAAATAATACATTTGATTTATAGATATCCATCCATTAATAATCTAATAATGGATGGGTCGATTATATATTATACTTAATGGATTGGATTGAATGGATTTTTTAAAAGAATTTGTAGTGGATTTTAATGGATTAATGAATGAATTCAAGTTTCGCTCCCACCCAACCAAACTGACCAAAATACCTCTACGCTACTTAACTAACGCATGTGTAAAACAAACGTGACTTAATTTTACACACGCGTGACTTAAGTCACTGTTAGAATAATAGGCCCTGCCTTTCCATTCCTTTAGGTTTGTATATATACAATCAGAGTATTGATCCTATACATTCATGACTAATCAATGCTAATCAATTTACATTAATTTACAATAATGATATTCTAAGACTTTTATATACCC
>Ga0228711_1002915_pt1 | contig 26509 bp, 8 predicted proteins | sample MedpolnodulmetaG_2_FD_177996 | JGI IMG/M metagenome (GOLD analysis project Ga0228711, IMG submission 177996) | Root nodule microbial communities from Medicago polymorpha collected in Santa Monica, California, United States - brown nodules | ecosystem: Host-associated > Plants > Roots > Nodule... | reverse complement strand
TCTCTATCTATATATATATATATATATATATATATATATATATATATATATAATTAAATACTTATTCAACAATTTATCTATTATACAATTTGTCTTTTAGAGAAAAAAAAAATCTATTATACGATTGAATATTTGATTCTTCAGAAAATTCATCACAAAGAAACCTTCCAATCATTATAATTGTCATATACAAATTCAAAATCAAGGTCGACGAGAAATAAATCATTAATACGTATTATTTTAGTTTCTACACCAATATTTTCAAAAACAAAATTGTTAGTCTAACATATACCACCAATTTATCAATAGAAGAGTACAAGAGAGGAAATTGGACATACATGAACCTTATCAATACAAGGATTATCCTCTCTATGCATATTAAGGGGAAAAAAGAAAATTATAGATCTATCACTCACAAATAAGCTTTCGTGACAAAATTGTATGGAACAAATAACATCACATGCATGCATCGGATCTAGGATTAATATAATTCAGCTTGCCACCTGAACAGGTAGTTATGCATGTGTTTGAATGTGAATACATATAGTTTATGTGCTTTGTTGGAAATTATATGAGAAACATTCATTAGACAAATTGAAGCATGACCGTACGACATAATTTTATTTTATATACACATCATCAAACTTATTCGTATTATTTTCTTTGAATAAAGAGTCATCATTGATCCTGCTGAGCTTAGCTCAGTTGATAGGGACATTGCATAATTTATATAAGAGTCGGAGTTCGAACCCCGGACACCCCACTTCTCCATATTTAATTCTGTGAGCTTCAACCACTAGGCTATTAGATAAAAAAAAAAAGTCATCATATTATTATTTTTAGGGCAGATAAATCTTTTGATCTTTTAAGTTTGATAAAAATATCGGGTTAATCCTTGAAGTCTTTTAAATTTTAAATAGGTTATTTAAGTTTTAATTTAATACTTTGTTATCCTTTTAAGGACCTATTTGATATTTACAAACTTAAAAACTTCAAATAGGTGCATTAAATTAACAACTTAAATGACCTATTAGAAACTTAAAAAAAACATAAAGAACTATTTGAAACTTAAAAAACTCAATAGGCTAACCCGGTATTTTTGTCAAATTTAAATGACCAAAAGTGATATTTGAACGTATTATTATTAGATAAAGGTACTTGTTAACTACTATATTTGTGACAAGGATTCCAAATTAAATAAAATTTTGTTTAAAAAATCAAATTATTTTCAATGCACTGGTTATAAAGATTTTCATAAAAACCTATCATTTAAGATGATTAAAGAATGTCTCATGGACATTCGTTAACATTTTCCTTAGATAAATGTTACTTTTTTATCTACAACAACAAAGTTTTACCCCGACTAAGTGGATTCGGCTACGTGAATTAAACGACACAATAGTGTTATATTAAAACCCATGTCTTTCTCCAACTCATTTATCTCTAGATCCTTCTAAATATTTTTCTTATAGTTTTTTTAGGTCTACCCTTATGTCTAGTGATCTAACTCCCTGCATCTAATCTACTTTCATTACTACATAATCAACAGGCCTTCTTTCTAAATGTGCAAACCACTTAAGTCTAGTTTTTACCATCTTTTCTACTATAGATACCACCCAACTCTCTCTAATGTCGACGTTTCTAATTTTATCTTGTCTAGTCTTATCACACATTGAATGCAAACACCCACATATCTGCTACACTTGTTTTATGTTCGTGTTGGTTTGTTATCGTCCAACATTGTATCTCATACAACATCGTTGGTCTTACCGTTGTATGATTAAATATTTCCTTCAACTTAAGTGGCACTTTCGCATCACATAAAACACATGAGACTCTTTGTCATTTCAACCACCCAAATTGAATTTTATTGTTTACATCTCCCTGTATTTCTCTCTCATTTTGTATTATAGATCCAATATATTTAAACCTTATAAGTTTTGGTATTATACGATCTTCAACTTTCACCTCTAAACTAGAAACGCTTCGTCTACCGCTAAATGTATAAATATATAAATATTTAACAACAAAAATATATTCAACACAAATTTTTTTGTCGTTATGCATTCTGCAAATATATAAGCCTCCGAAACAAAAACACAAAACGTCCATACCACCATCACCACAGCGACAATGAAAATAAGGTACCCCCAACGAGAGCAACCTCAACAAGTGGCGCCCATCCAACACTAAGCCCCATAATGGGTTTAAAATAAAATGTTAGGCTTCACCTTCCACTCATACAGCGAAGACTGGTGTAGACGGTGTTTAGTAAAGAGCCACTTTCAAGATTGAAATCGGATCCTCTCCCCCAGATACTCAACATCTTGGACTTGAAGAATTGCCTCTTTTTCCAATTTGAAGTATGGATCTAGCTTCTCTATATTTGGATTCGTCTTTGACTTGAACAACTGCCTCCTTTTTTTTATAAAAAATTTCCTCTCTATTTCAGTATCTAGATGGAACTTTATTGAGGATTGTGCTCTGAGCATTCACAAACACACCTGCTAAAGACTCACCAAACTTCACAAGTAAAGTAAAACAAAAATAAACAAATAAGCTAACTACTATAAATGAAAAACTACTAAAAATTATAACACCTTGTTGTCCCCGGCAACGACACCAAAAACTTGGTGTCTCCCAAAACACTATGAGTATTTTAAGATGGAAAGACTAAGTGCAAGTATACATTGTCCAAGTTATAGTATAAAAGATAAAGATCCCACATGAATTGTGGAGTTATAGCTTCACGTAGCTTTTCGATAGAGAACTTGTTTGGAGAAAAATAAAATAAAACATTTGTCAAAACAATTAAAGTAAAAGGTTAAGTTTGGGAAAGCTGTTAAAGTCTTTAAAAAATCTTAAAATAGAGTGTGTGGTTTAGATCTAGGTTCAGTTATGATAAAACATTACTGCGATTTACAAAGTAATAGCTTAGGTATAACTGCTTGTGTCGTTCAGAGCCATAGTCGGTTCAAAGCATCTTTAGTCTCTGCGATACACAACATTATATCCTTATATAACTTTTATGTCTCACAGGGCTGCAACTATTTATTAGCTTCTCGCAACTCTATGATCCATCGAGCTATATCTCTAAATAACCGGCTTCCCAGAGAACCAATTGGTCTTAGGGAGTGTTACCTCTAACATCATGTTAAGCTTCGGGACAACATCTAATTTTTGGGCTCGATCACGAGAATTAACACGCAACAGTTGCAAGGTTTAGGTGCTTGAACTTTATGCACTAAGGTATTAAGCTATCGGGTCTTATGTGCCATATGACAAGAGTCCTACCAAGACCGTACACTTAGCTATAGCGTGGTATAACTCTGGTGATTCTCAGTGATATGGTAGTTTATTAACCATTTAAGCTAACTGAGATTCATAGAGCTATAGCTTCATATAACTTCTAGGCTCTTCTACGTTCAAGATAATCAATTCAGGTAGTCTCTCTTGACCCTTTCAGTGTTGTGGTGCTTAAGGAAAAAATCATATCTAACAAACATTTTCCACTCCCATACCCGGTCAGGATCAGGGAGCTATATCATTAGAAATAAAAGTTGTTAGGATTTATTTCTACAGATTTTAAGTTAAAACAATTTGTTAGAGTTAAGCACAACACTACAGCTTTATATATCGCAAGTAAATAAATGAATCACAACCTCACCATGACTAAACCACTTGAAGGGGTTTATCTCATGGTAAGCTGAACCATGGAAATGGAAATGAAGATGAAAATAAATGAAAACATCAAAATCTAAATTGATAGATTAAATATAGTTGTCGCAATATTACAATCCATAAAGGAAAAAGGTGAGCCAAAACATCACCAAGTAATCTTACTCTAAGAACTCTAGAATCTAGCTAACATGCTCATCTATGGAAGAAGATGAGAAGGAATGAGATCACTAAAGCTGCTAACCCTAGCCATAACCTGGCCAATCAAATTCTAAGGTGAATTTTCAGACCTTTGTACAAACACATGGGTGTCCTTTTATAGTACAATGTCACCCAATACAAGTTGTACCCTTTGGTCATTTTACATGGGGTGTCCTTATTCCTCAATCCTTATTCAATTCTACCTACACACTGACATATTATTTTATTCTTCCTACGATTTCAATCACTGGGGACAACTCATATTCTTCCTCATTAAGTAATGGACAGACTAGACCCACGCATCTGTACTATGTACGACCCGACTAGAGTCCCAAGATGACGCACCTCCACATATTCAACGATATATCTTCAATTCATGTTGCAACTTCCCACATCTTTAGAGCCATTCCTAAAATTGGCACTAATTAGATGTTTAAGGTATTGCAATAACTCAATTATATGTCCATTATGCGGGATAAGTCAAACTTGATAACCAACTTTTTTTGTTGTTATCAGACAGCCACCGACATATTACCTTGTTTTAGTTCAAGAAACTAGATCTCCTTCTTGTTGCAAACATCGTTTGGAAAGTACTTCTCCAAAACCTCATTCATAAAGACTTCCCAAGTAATTTTGGTTCCTACAACCTAAATCCTCTAGCGTGCATTCTCCCATCAATATTTAGCCTATTCAATTAGCATGTAAGTCCCGAACAACACCTTATGTGTACCAGTGCAAGTCATTATTCTATAAATCTTCTCAACCCCTTGGAGCCAAATTTGAGCACCCTCAGGATCTTCTCAACCCCTTGGAGCCAAATCTGAGCACCCTCGTCATTTCCTCCCTGTTGATTATGTTGCACCTGCAACGCTTCATTCGTATGTGCCATTGCTGCCAAGGCATCAACAATTGTTTGGTCATTTCTAACTCCAGCCATTCTTTTCTGCACCACCGGTAGTTGGATAACTATTAAAGGAGTCAGGCATCGATAGTGTCTGCACACATGTCGCATGTAGGAACTTAACGAAATTATTAAATCTGGCCGGATAAACTAACCTGCTCTAATACCAATTATGTAATACCCTACGACCCTTACTTTTATTTATTAATTAAAAAGTATAATTATTCAAATAGGTGTTACATATACTCAACAACCCACCTTTTCATAAAACAAATAATCATAATTAAAGTAGCAGAATAGTTCACCAACCTCAATTAAAAGAAATTAAGGTCTTAACACCATAGTAAATCAAAGTTATAGCTTTCAAAAATCAACTCCAAGAAACATAATAAGCGATAAAACTTCTCAACCCTAGTGTTAAAGAATCAGAGCAATGTAATCGTCTACATAGTTTTCAGAAATAAATAAGATGGAAGAAAAATTTCAACGCCACCATCCCAATACCTCGCAGCTAAAGCTCCTCAACATGTGTATCTGTACTTTCACGAGTACATACACCAAAAAATACACAACAACAAAACAGGGATGAGAATACATTCCTTAAAAATATATATATGGCATATCTAAACAACGTTATATAATAATAAAATTTCTAGTCATCATCATTTATATATAATTCATAAAATTCACCGCTTCAAAATCAAAATCTGCACACCATTCAAAATACTCACCAATTTGGACATTAATGTTCATAATTAAAGTTCTGGCACGCAGTAAAGATGTTACTACACGATGTCGTGACAAGTGTGATGTCGAGAAAGATGTCAAGACTTCGTAATAACATAATTAACAAACAATAATAGAAAGACAAGAAGTAAAAGACACAAGTTGTTTGTTGACCCACTTCGGTGTAACTTCACCTACATCTGGGGGATACCAAGTCAGGAAGAAAATTTAATAAGTAGTATCAATTCAAAGCATACATAAAAACCATCGGTCTACAGCTTCTCACTTAATCACTACCCGTGCAATTTCAACCTAAGACTCTCCATAGTCCTATATATGAGAACCTCCACCCACTTCCTCTTAATCAAAGATCCAGTTATCGTCCTTTTGATAATAACAGAAATGGAGACACACTCCTAATCCTAAGAATCAACTCGTGCTTACAAGCTTGGAGTGATATCTAAGAATTACAACTCGACTACAAAGTCCAGCTCAATGCATCAACATGATACAAGGCTAAAACCCTAAACGACTCTTTTGCAAATGACAGCTTCAGTGACCAATTAGGTCTTGAGTCTTCCTTTATATAGCCGATGCGAAATGAACTTGATGCAAAAATCCGGCTAATCATCAACTGAATCACGAGATTTCCGCACAAAGTATTCTAAAGCAAATCCGATGTTTCCTTAAATGTTGCAACAAAATTCTTAAGGACTAAGCTAAGTACAAACCGCCTTCGTATGCTTCTAGAAACACACTTCTTAGTCAACGCTTTACGTGAATTAAATCTTTAGAGAATATTCAGGAAATCTTCACGTTTAATATAATTAACCGAGAAAGCGGAACAAAGCATGCTATGATGTCGTACCAACATGTTAAGACATCTTGTCTGACATCTTGCTAGAACTATTGTTTTAACAAAATGTAGCCAACACATGTCTACAAACCCAACAATAATACTCACCAATATAGACATCCACATTCATACATCAACCATGACACACACCACTTTCAAACATCAACCATTTATATGCAAAATGCACTTCATTCCTATCACCTATATGCACATGGTACCAATTCTACTCACTAATTTTTGTATGTCAGAGTTGCGTTACTGAACATACACCTATCAATCTCACCAAAAGTCCTAATAATGATATGATGCATGAGGACACTCACCAATATAGAATACACAATAATACACAATAATCTCAACCATGACTTTAATATAACTTAATATTTTATCTTGCTACTATCTTCACCTTTAACATTATCAATAATTATAAACATCGCTTCATATCTTAGACTCATCATTACCTTATGAGAATCACCTTTGAAACATCTAGCCATGTTTCCCTCGTCTAAGTACAATGCTATGGGACCATAATTTTCACTTTTATAACTCATTTAAGAAGAAAAAGGGTAATTTTCAAATGTTGTCAAAAGAGCACGATCGTGCGTTTCAACATGCACGACCGTACGTTTTGTTCAGAAAAAAGGCCGAGAAAATAGCACGGCCCGTGCATTTTTAACCACGACCGTGCGTTTTCTGCAGACTGTGCAGAATCGTAAATTTTTCTGCGATTTCCACCATGAGAGCTCCCAAGCTTCGATTTTGACCCCAAAACACATCTAATAGCCCCTAAACATCACCCTAATGTTACCTTGTTATTTAAACACCAATTTTCACACAATTCACATGTTAATATCAACTTTTCTTATGATTAAATCGATGTTCAACACCTAGACATCTATATCCTCAATTTTAAACTTACTCTCACATACTCCACACACCAACAACTTTCACCAACACCAATTATCATCAATTTACTCAATAAATTTCTATGATCACAACACCACATAAAAGTGTTCATAATAACCTCAAATTGGGAATAATAAGACACCATAAAAGTGAGGGTTTTAAGAACCCTCTTTATCCCTTCTACAAAAATCAATCCCAAGATGAATAATTTCTCCCCCTTACCTTAAAGTTTTGCAACAACGGTAAGTTCCACAACAGTCTCTCTCCAAGCTTCTTTATATGCCTCCTTTGCCTCCTCTCTCACAAAAACCTAGATTTTCCTTTGCTCATCTCAATTTCTTTCTTCTATTTTCAGTAACCCTAATTCTCCAATGTTCTTCTCTATATATAACCATTACTTGGGTTTAGTCTTTCTCACATAATTCTTAGCCAAACTTGCTATCTACACCCCTAGTCTAGTTACTTTTTTTTTTTGCAACTATACAACTTCGTTGTTTATACAACCCTTTATCTAAACCACTAAACGCTACACAGTTTACTACTTACACCCTCTTTTCTACCCAATTTTGCAAATGCACCTCTGTTTGCTCTCTATTTTCTTATACTTACTAAAAATATTATTTTCTTCCTAAAATTATTCTCTCCCATTTCTTTAAACGACTAGTTAACTTATCTACTTCCTCATTATTCATAACATCCATAATCAGGAATACTTTAATTTAATAATATCAAGCAATCAAGATTAATAGTAACAATAATACTAATATTATCCAACGACAATACTAATATTATCTATTAATAATACTGATAGATTAATATTAAAAATTGGGGTGTTACAGTAAGAACCTCGTTGAAGACGATATTTAGCAAGTAAAAAGCGAAATTGATGACGAACATGGTGGTGAAGAAGAATCTATGTTGAAAACTGTCGAGTAACTGCCACCAGAAGCACTCAAATATGGAGGTTATGAAGCGGCAAAGCTAGCCAATTTTATACAAGGTGGCCAAATATAAGAAGAGAAATAATTTAAATTAACTTATTAAATTTTATTCATATGAAAAAATCACAATAATTTTACTTATATAAAATGTAAATTAAAGTAACACACAAAAATTAAAACTTACAAATAGCTATTTATAAAAATAAAATAAAATAAAAGGATAAATTACTCCATAGGTCCTTTAAGTTTGAGGTTTATAACAGATTGGTCCTTTAAGTTATTTTAGTCACACATAAGTCCTTTAAGTTTGAGGTTTATAAGAGATTGGTCCTTTAAGTTATTTTGGTCACAAATAAGTCCTTTAAGTTTGTAAAAGTTTTTGATTTAGTCCTTCTACCACATCATTGTTTGGTTAATAGAAGGACTAAATCGATAACGTTTACAAACTTAAAGGACTAATTTGTGACCAAAATAACTTAAAGGACCAATCTGTTACAAATCTCAAACTTAAAGGACTTATGTGTGACCAAAATAACTTAAAGGACCAATCTATCACAAACCTCAAACTTAAAGGACTCATGGAGTAATTTAACCAAAAAAATAAAAATAAAAGTTGAGTTCAACAACACTTGAAAGAATCAAATTCATCTAGAATTGACTTTGTCTATATTTACGATGTAAACAACTAAGAATCAAATTCATCTAAAATTGACTTTGTCTATATTTTATTTTTTAGTTTTATCTTTAAAATTTTCATTGCTAACAACACCCTCTTTTTAGTTGTGTAAGATATTGAAAATGTCAAAGAAGAAATAAATCTATCTTTAAGACAAAATAAATCTATCTATTAAACAAAAAGTAATCTTTTGAGTATTTTAATTTATTTCTTTTTTTGTTTTATCTTTACAATTTTTATTGCTGGGAGCACCCTTATTTAGTTGTTTAAGATACCAAAAGTGTCAAAATAAATCTATCTATTAAACAAATGATAATCTTTTTAGTATTTTATTTCTTTTAAATTTACCCAAGTAAACTTACTTGGAGTAGCTGAAAAAAACTTATTAGGATAGCTAAACATAAAATACACTTACTAATATAAATAAAAATAATAATTTTTGGGATAGCCAAAGCTACCCCTCTCAAACAGAAAGATAAGAGAAACGTCATGTTACCATGAAAGAAAGACATAATAATAATGATGATGATGATGATGATTAATACATAATCATAATAATAATGATGATGATGATAATTAATACATAATAATAATAATAATAATAATAATAATAATAATAATAATGATGATGATGATGATGATGATAATTAATACATAATAATAATAATAATAATAATAATAATAATAATAATAATAATGATGATGATGATGATGATGATAATTAATACATACTTTAATCCTTAAGTAAACCACATTCTTAGAAGCTGCGGTTGGACCTAACACAACTTCACAAAAAGGCTTGTGAGGTGAGGATTACCCCACTTATAAACACATTGTCATGTCATCTCCAATCCGTTATTGCACTCTTTAACACCCCCCTCAAGCTCGAGATTGGACATCTGAAGCGGATATAAATAATAGGTGGCTCGATAATGGAAATCTGATAGCATGTTGCCTAAAGGATCTTGGAGGAGATTGTGATATCATTTTAGAAATTATTGTTGGATCTAACACAACCCCACAAAACCGGCTTGTAAGGTGAGGATTATCCCACCTTTTTTTTAGTCAAGTAGTCTAGTGTTTAGAATTCACTTTTTTAAGGTGAATAAATAGGGTATACGAGGTTCAAACTCCAACGCTGCATATAATAATGTATGTCCTTACCAACTGAGCTATGCTAGTAGGGACACACTAAAATGTATATCAACTCGTAAATAAAATTCTCATAAGTTAACGCGCTATTTTTCTTTTGGAACAACTCTTCAAGTCTTTCAATATTTTTCCCTCAACTCTCTTTCTATGAGTGAGGCTGAGCCTCACTTTTAATTGTTTGTTGAAGCTCTAAGTCTCTCAAGTGCATTAAATGCATCTTGGTCGGCAAATGAAGCAATGTACTTGCAAACTTTGACATTAAGCACCAAGAAGAAATGTCTTCTTCAAAGGTCTGCACCGCAGTTTGAAAACTGTATACATATCCTTTTGCTGGACATGCTTCAAGGTCCCATATATTCAAATGTAGAAAATATTCGCAATTAAGGAAATAATTTTTTCTTCAATGATATATAGTGGGACCGTTCTTGAGGGGATGCAAACAGCTCTACAGATCTGAATCTCTAAATTTTGGGAACTCAAATCTCTATTTTTTTTTATATACCAAATGTAAACAATAATATATGCGGTTAGCGCGTGATAAAATAATATCGTCATATCACCCATTGAAACAAGCGCGTGAGTACAAAGCCTAGGTCATAGGTTCAACATCCACAACACCAGCATACACTTTTCTTTAATTTAATTTTGCTTGTCTTCTTTGATTAATTTTTGTTTTCCTTTTCTTCTTTTCTCTTCTTTGATAAATTTTTCTTTTCCTTTTTTCTTTTAATTTTTTTTAGTATGAGAGGACTTCGATTTGGACATAATTTATTATGGGTTTGATTCTTGCTTGTCGTCAATACTCTCTACAATTCAGTCAAATTCTCCTTAACATATTTGATTTTTTATTTACAAAAACCTTAACATATTTGATTATATATTTACAAATAAAAATATAATATATATATATATATATATATATATATATATTTTGTTAGAACACTTCTTGTAATTTTTAGTCCATAATTATCGTATAAAATAGTAAAGCTCTAAGCCTCTAACAACAAACATTATAATTTTTTTTTGAAAGAACAAACATTATAATTATTCTCTCAAATAATATTTGCCTTTGTGCAAATTAAACTAAGGAAAATAACAACCTAAAAGATTGATAAAGATATTAGCTTGACGATATATTTTTATTTTATTGATTAGAATATTGATCTTTTTTGTGTTAGTTACAATATTGGCTATTTTTATTTTTTATTTTTTATGGATCTTATTTTTAATTTAAATAGATGATTGCTCTTTTAAAAAAATTATGTTTTTATTTTACTAGGGGCCTATTTTAACTTGAGAGCCGAACCTCCAATTACATAGGAACGACCCTGTATATAATGATGTTAATGAGTGATTTTAGAGCTCTTGTTAAGTTAAAAAAAATGAAATAACTAATAATTTTATGTGTAAAAAGTTAATTTTTAAAGTTTTCAAATATTTTTCGTCAATTTCCTAAAAATAAATGTTTCGTATTAAAAAAGTTTTAAGATCTTGAATGCATCAATTCTTATTTTTGAGATAAATTGTTTTTGTTGAACTTCTTAACAAATGTCTCTGTGACTACTATAGAATATATAATAGAAATAGTGTTCCTCTAAAATAGAATAGAGGTAGTGTAATGTGATTTTCTTGGACTGAGTTATATGTGAATATTAGGACAAGAAAAAAATATTACATAAAATTGGACAAGTTATATGTGATTATTAGGACAAGAAAAAAGCATTGCCTAAAAAGCATTAAAAATTAACTGATATAAAAGTAATGACTTTCAAGATTAGTTGTTTTTTATCATATATTATAGAGTAATATTATTTGATCGTGCAAAAATTAACAATTATTTCATAACTAATATAAAATTCATCATTTATAATAATAAAAAATATACTAGTTGTTTTCTAATACTTATTTCTCTCTTATAATCACATCAATATCAAATAGCATAGTGGCTAGAAATCCACATTTTCTTATGATGGTAAATAAGGAGGGTGTTCATAGTTCGAACCTCGACCCTACATATATTTTGCATGTCTCTACCAACTGAGCTAAGTTGACAGGGACAAATAAAATTGTATATGTATGGTATGTATATAACTATATATAGCTTAGTACGTGTTAAACATTAAAAAGTTGTCAACATAAAAAATGATATTTATATAAACAATTTTTATGACAATGTATTTTCCTCTCTTTTTATTGGAGGATATCAATAAAGAGAACGAGAGAAAGAGAAAACAGTAGTACATGAAAGTATGAGAGACTTATCTTATAAGTAATTTCTCTTCTCGTGTAATATAACCTTGTTTATAAGTAATGGGGAGTTTCAGTTCCTTGTTTCAAATATTTGACCCTTCATATTTAAGAACATAAACAAGTCTACTACGCCACACTCCAAAATTAGTCTGAGCAATAACCTAACACTCTGTTTTTTTGCTTCTCCTTTGTTACCAAATAAAGCTTGTCATGTAAACTAACTATTAAAATTTGAAATAAAAAATGAGAAACTTGTGAATAAATTTCTTATCACTAATTCAGTAACTAAATAGAGATGAAGTTGTCGTATTTCTTCTCTAAAATAAATTATATCCTTAATTTAATTTTAGTTTTGTTGTTTCATTTGTTTTTGTTTTTAATTTGGAATGAAATCACATCAACAATTTTAGATGCGTGGAGCAATATCTATGACAACTAATAACTAAATAATTTTTTTTTTGTCGTCGGGATTCGAATTTCAGACTTTACATATATTATGCATTATCTATACCAATTGAGTTAAGCCCACGAGGGCAATAACTAAATAATCTCAAACAACAACAACAGATCTAATCTAACAATTTATTGTAAAGAAAATGGACGATCAAAACAAGAATAAGACTATTAAGAGAATAGATGAATAAACACACAAATATTTGATTACCCAGTTCGACTCAAATTGACCTATGTTTGGAGGAGAGAGTAGCTCCTTGATCTACTATCAAGGAGTCATTACAAAAAGTTATAAGAAATTAGCTTCAACAAACACTTCAAACGAAAACATAATTTCTACCCTTTCCACATTCTTTGGTTTTGCGCTAACAAAAATCACAAAAAAATCACACAAAAATTAGCTCTCAATGTTCTCCAAAAACATCCACTAAATTTATCTCCATTTCCCTCCTATAATCACTCAATGATTTTAACTCTCAAGGTATTTTCTACCCTTAGAATCTCACTCCAAAAGGTGTCAACCATTTTCAACGAATCACTTTTTTTATTCAATGCGATTACACAAAAAAGTGAAAAAAAGCTTAAATAGAAGTCAAAAACTCGTGTCACGCGCATGATATCTGACTGGACGCGCCTAACACATAATAATTTTTGGACACACTCAACAATTTTTTAAAACATTTTTCATTAAACAATCAGATTCTACTGAAGATTTGCTAATACCAAATGAGATTCTAGGAGATTTCAACATTGTATTGTAACCTCTTGTCTTTACACCAATTGACTTATATACTATGAATCGTGCTTTCACTTATTTTGATTTAACTCACCTTATTGGTGGATTATACAATGGTTGTTATGTTGGAAGCTAATGATAGTGCGTTTAGTTGCTCCTTACGTACATGATCACGATTTTGCATTTTTGTTCTTTCTTATATCATCTTGGTGGTTAAGTGTGAAACATGTGGTTATATATGCTTTGTTTTTCAATTAAGAGTGATCTTAATTGAATAGTTGGTTTCAACCTCTTGTCCCAATCCCCAACATACTTTTGCTTCCATGTAGTAAAAGTTTAAGGAAAATGCTAATCAGTGTCTTGGTTAAGGAATCAATTAAAGTAATATTTTATCGGAAGTTGTGCAGTCAATCTCTCCAAAGCATAAAAATTGTTATTTTTAACTTGATTTTTTTTTTTGGTTTCCTTAACCAATGTCCCTGTGGTACCAATTAGCATGATCCATAGTTTAAAACATAGTGGAGTTCTTGTTATTTGGCCTGGTCCGTGGAGTTCTTGTTACCTAAGTTTTTCACGGATCAATTGTTAATGAATCTATAAATAGAGAATTCTTATAGTTGATTTGGTACACCGAAAAAGACTTCTCAATTCTTTTTCTTCTTTACTCCCTTTGACTTTTGTTAACGAGTTTTTTTTTCTTCTATCATTTTGAGTCTTTCGATTTCAAATGGTATACATACCATATTTGAGTGGTAATATAATAACCATATTTAAAGGTGTAATTCTTGATTGATTTTCTACAAGGTGTAGTAAATTGTACAATTTTATCCTAAGGTGATGTGGTTGATAGTCTGTCATTCACAACCTTAGGAAATGTCGCAAAACGTTTATGCTCATGACTAAACTAGGTAATATTTTCGGTGATAATCTTTTCAATGCATTTTCGAATCCAATAATTAACAACAGTTACGCACTCTTCAAATCTCTCCCAAAAAGACATCAACAAAATATCCCAAGAGTCTCTTCTTTTAATTCCATGAAACTACACATAAACTTAGTGAGAAAAAACTTAAATAGAGATAAAAAAAAAAACCTCGAGCCACTCACATTGCGCATGACTGGACATGCCTACCACATAACTCATAACGAGACACGCGTCTTGCACATGACGAATAATCAAAATTCTTGCCGTGAGATTTTAAGTCACATTCAACAATTTTTGCATACATTTTTTTAACCAATCATATTCTAGAGAAGATTAGCTTATACAAAAAGAGATTATAGGAGATTTCAACATTGAATTGTAACCTCTTGTCTTTACACCAATAGACTTATATTAATAATATTATGCATTGTACTTTCACTTATTTTGATTTCACTTACCTTATTGGTGGATTATACAATGGTTCTTATGTTGGAAGTTAATGATAGGCATATATATGTATCCTTAAAAAAAGGAACGATAGTGCGTTTAGTTGCTCCTTACGTACATGATCACACGATTTTCCGTTTTTATTCTTTGTTATATCATCTTGGAGGTAAAGTGTGAAACATGTGATTATACTATATTCTATGTTTTTTCATTAAGAGTGGTCTTAATTGAGTAGTTGGTTTGAACATTTTGTCCCAATCCCTAACATATGTTTGCTTCTCATATACTAAAAGTTGATTTCCTTTTTATTTGGAGAATAAAAGATATGAAGTAAAGTAAGTTTGGTGCATAGAGTGAATCTCAACCACTAATTTAGGTCTTAAACAATTGGCTAATTAGGTGCAAACTTTCATCTATATTAAAAGCACAGTGTTATACCTAGAGTGAATCTCACTATAAACAAATAATTGTGTTGAAGCTTGAGAGGCAAAATTTGGTTTGTAGCTTTTAATATAATTTCACTATATTTTTATTTATATTATTGATATTGACAAGCTATACCATAGCCCATATTCCATAAGATAGGGTTAGTTAACAATGATTGGTTGGACGTACACACCACCCTCTCTCACATCCTATTCAAGCATAAAGCTCACACCAAATAGTTTGAAACAAGAAAAAAAAAATTAAAACCGTTAAAGTTTTGATATATATTTCATAAAATTAATTATTTATGTGTTTTTTTTATTAAATAAAATTACATGCCTGAACATTATTAGATTATTTTATTATAAAATAAATACAAATTAATTATAAAACAAGTGATAGCAACACGTTGTCTAACACATTCTGCGTAATTAATTGAAATCCAACTTTATTTTGTAATTAACTTTTCATCTTGTGAAGGTGTCTTGACACTTCTTATGTGAAGCGTCTTGTTATGTTTATTAGTATTTTTTTTTTTACCTTTTAACAAAAATGAAATCCAACTAAGAACCACTAAATCGTGTAGACCCTTAGAATGACAGTCAATTATCAAATTTCATAAAGTTTTAATACTAATCATGTTTAGATATAGTTAAATGGGTTAATTTTTCATAACGTGATTACCATGCTTTAAATTGAAATGTTCATATTTAATGTTCGACTGTACCACTACTCGCGGGCTTTAGTGATCTCATATTCGGACTAGGTTTTGTTGTTGTAATAACAGCACGTAGTCTCACACAGTTTTCGATCTTAACTGTTCATCTCATATCAACGGTTAAGATTGAAAACTGTGTATTTTTAGTTAAAACAATCTTAACCATTAAATTATGATCGGATGACTGTTATTGATTACAGCACCCTACTGTAACAGCTGGGAATCCCTCGTGTTCATGGAACAAGTGGGAAAGTAAAAATATCTTTAAGTTTGAGAATTTTTGTAAGAAAGTCTACTATGTAGGACCTTTCACAAGACATTGAAATGTGCTTCCAAAAAGTACTATCTCTAGATATGTTTTCTGTACTACACCAACCGCACTTTCTTAAGGGTTTCATTTCACACAATGTACCAAAATAAACTCAATAATTTTTGTAAGAAAAGAAAAGAAAACTCCAAATAATTTAACCACTTGCATAATTCAAACCTCAAATTATCCTCCACTTTCCCTAAAACAAATTATACTTCACTTCATGCATAGAATTTTGTAGATCTATCAAAAATCTAACAGGACTATAGGAGTTTAACCTAGAATATTCCACACACAAAAAAGTCCAAAAAAAAATTAAGTAAAAGTTGAATAGATTCACAACCGTATATGAAGCACTTAAAAAAGCTGAAGCTGGACCACACCATTATTTTCGAAGCCAACATTTCTTGTTTTAGGCAAACAATTCTTTGTTCTTGTCAATAAAATGCTGTTATTTTAACATTAAAATTTTGACTTAGTATTTTAACATTGTACACAAATACACTACACTTTTAATGAAAGTAACATTAAAATAGCATATTAAATAACTTTGAGGAATTGGTTTAATGATAAAAAGATATGAGTTTTGTTAATGTTAATATTTGTTAAGACTTAAGATTTTTCTGCTTTAAATTGAACGTGTCATCTCTTCACTTTAAATCTTTTTAAATATATAAAAAACATTTTATACAAACCATATAAACATACAATATATCTCATTTTGATTTCTTAAAAAAATATAAATCTAACAGATTCAGATTCATCGTATATAAACATACAATATATTATTCAGAGGACTTTTTTTGACAAAATATAATTTAGATGAATGATATGTGAACACATCATTTTTTTTTTGGTAGTGGCCGGAGTTTTAACCTCAGACCTTGCATATTTTATGCATTGTCTCAACCAACTGAGTTAAACTCACGAGGACGAACACATCATTTGTTTGAACGACCAACATTTTATTTGTTATTTTTTAATATTTTTTAACTGATTTTAATTTGTATGCTATTCACAATATTATAAAGTATTGCATTAGTTCTCCAATTTTAACCGTACAAATAACATAACTCTATTATTTATCTTGAACTCAAACATCATTCCTTACTTTAATTATTTTATGTAAAAAAAGTTAGTAGCATCTTATATAAATTATATACAAATTCAGTGTTCACATCAATTTTGAAGTCCACATAACATTATCATACAAAATTAACCTAAATTCCATGTCAACCCATTTTCTTTAACTAATAAATTAATCAGTCTTAATTCTTAATTATAAAAAGTTATATACTTTAATAACTCATCTTTTTTTATTCTTCCAAAACCTTTATAAAAAGTGAATTAAATTCCTCAGTCAAAACCTCAATCTTTACAAAAATAAAAAAACAGAACATTTATTTTTCCAGCTTCAACTATCATTGTTCTATTGTGTTGTTGCTATCTCTTAAATCCTCAATCTTTGTCCCACTTACACAAATTTTGTTCCAAATCACTGTTTTTATTTTTATTACTCTACTTTGTTAAATTTTCATGCAAATTTTCAACAGTGATGAAGGAAAGGTCACAGAATAATCAACAGGTACACTTTTATTTATGATGTTTCTTTGTTTGTACATTTGTTGTTTTTTTTTTTTTTTGGTTTTTTTGGGTTTGTTGATGATGGAAAAGAGAAGAAAATTGCAGAGAAATTGGGCTGAATTGTTGTGTTGTTCATCAATACAGCTTTTCTGGGCAAGAGTGGTGATGCGTAAATGGCTTAATATTGGTAGCAATGAATCTGATTATAGTGCTGATCCTGAAGATGATGATGAGTTTGATGAAGATGATGATGATGATGATTATGATGAACAACAAGAAGGTTAGTGACTCATCAATCAATCAATGATTCTGTATTTTTTTCTATTTTGGTGAATTTTTTGTTGTTGAAAGATTCTATTTTGATGATTTGGGAAATGGGTTATTGTTAATTTGATTAAATTTAGAAAGTTATTTTTTGGTAAATATTCAAAGTTGGTGGTTGAAATTGTTGAGTTGTATCAACTTGGTCCTCCAGATTATAATATTCCAAAATGATCCCTGAATTTGCAAAATGTTAATCAAGTTTGGCCCTTTGTCTGGATCTGTCATCAACGACTCCCTTCGATCTCATATATAAGTAATGAATAGTTAATATATCTGGTTTACAATATAGACCAAATATATCAATTATTCAATGAACCTGAAAAAATAATATTTGCTTGTATATGAGATTGAAGGGAGTACATTCTTGACATTATTCACTTTTTTTGATTCAGACCATCGCCGGCTACATATGGAGTGTCCCCGTGCTGGCAACGTAAGACTAATCTCCGCTCGCCCGGGGACCAAGTAAAGGTTGGCAAACACATTTTTTAGCTTTACGGGAATCGACCTGGGAGCACCAGGTTGATCCTCAGAGTCCTAGGGCAGGTTACTTCAGGGCCAAGAACCGTTGGTTCTGACATTATTCACTTAGTTTCAAAATCGTCCTTGATATTACCCACTCAATGTTATTATAGTCCTCACAAATACTAACGGACGAATGAATTATATTAAAATTTTGCCACTTTACGGATCATTTTAGAATATCGATAATGTAAGGACTAGATTGATACAGTCCTATAATTTTATGGGCTAATCTGGGTATTCACTTTTTTTATTTCACCAATAGTATCTCAGGGGAAATGACCCTTTCCTCGAACTATTCGGGTTTAGGCTAGGAGGTAAGTAAAGTCTGATCACAAGTTGGTTTTATCAATAGGGTCGTACTTGGATACTAGTTTGGAAAATTGAGAATTACGGTGTATTTTGCTATTATCAAATGATTTGAGAACTGAGAGTTGAGATTGTACCTGCGATTGGTCGTTCCTGTGAATTATAGGCTGTGTTTAGAACTCTTGTCATTTGGAATTGGTTGTTGTAGTCTCAATTTGAGTTTGGTGTTTGATGCTTGCAGTGTGGGGAAGAAAGTCACGGTTTATGGACAACAGAGGTTTTGAAGCTCCGTCTGAATCAAATGGTGACATTTTCAATACACGAAGCTCTGATTTATATTTTGTTCAACTTCTCCGATGTTTTTTCTATATAATTGCTTAAATTTCCTTTTGAATTATAGACTTTGTGCCAAAGTTAAGGAAACAGAAGTCGTCAACTTATAGATCTCAGTACATAAACACAAAGGAACTGAGGTGAGACACTACTCTCATCATGTTTATATAACAAGCGCGAAGAGCATAGTTAATATGGTTGTATGGGTTGAACCGTCTCATATCTTGATTATGGTGTTTATCTGACTCCCAGGGTATGTGTCGGAACATGGAATGTTGGAGGAAGACTTCCACCCGATGACCTAGATATTGATGAATGGCTTGGTGTCAATGAACCAGCTGACATCTATGTCCTCGGGTAAGTTCTTCACTGGTTGTTGCCGAGCATACTTCTAAAAGTTCCATATCATGCATATCTAGACTTTCCGTTTTGTTTGATGAAAGCGATGTTTACACTTGCAGTCTTCAAGAGATTGTACCCTTAAACGCTGGTAATATTTTTGGTTCTGAAGATACTCGTCCTGTTCCAAAATGGGAGAATATTATTCGGGAAGCACTTAATAGAGTCAGACCTTCAGTAACGAAGACAAAATGCTTTAGCGACCCTCCGTCTCCGTCAAAATTTAAGCCATCAGAGGATGACCCTGATATAGAAGAAGAAATATTATTTGAAAGTGATAGCGACATTGGCGAGGAAGTTCATCCTTTGGATGAAGAACAGATTATTTGTGATGGAAGTACTACGCGCGACAACATGAATACAAGTTTATTGGCTTCAGACGTTGCTGATAGTGCCAGCGTCAACACCAGTGAACCGGTTAAGATTGATTATAGAAGACAGTTTTCTTTTCCGAAGAGGTTTGATTGGCCGCAAAGTCCACCAGAAAACATGGATGCATCAATCGCCCAAAAGGCCAAGACACTAACCAGAATGCTTAGTGGATCTGAAAGGATTGGTTTGAGCTGGCCGGAGCCTCCGCTACATCTGCTCTCTCAGAGAGTATTGGACAGACCAACTTCTTTTAAATCATTTAAATCCTTTAAGTCGTTAAAATCATTCAAAACATATAATTCTTTCAAGTCAATTATGGATGACATGCCGGGAATGGGTTTGCTTCCTGAAATTGACCTTGAAGCTTTAATGAAGCGAAAAAGAAGATCTCCGTATGTAAGGATTGTTAGTAAGCAAATGGTAGGAATTTTCATCACCGTATGGGTTCGTCGGAGCTTACGTAAACATATTCATAATTTGAAGGTTTCAACTGTAGGCGTTGGCATTATGGGCTACATCGGTAACAAAGTATTCCCTCTCTTTAGACTATTACTTTTTCGCCACAATATTTATGCTCGGTGTTCTATTTATTTACTTATTTATTTTTTCATCTACTATATCATGTTTTCCTGGCATCATTCATAAATTTGGTCTCGTCGTTATATTTTAATTTATCATATTTTAATCAAAAGTTTTTAAATAGGGGAAATACCAATATTATCATTGCACAAGCTGATAACAACTTTTTCAATTTTCCAGGGATCAGTATCTGTTAGCATGTCGATATATCAGACACTTTTTTGTTTTATCTGCACGCACCTTACGTCTGGCGAAAAGGAAGGAGACGAGCTTAAACGAAATGCTGATGTTCATGAAATCCTTCGCAGAACACATTTTCATTCACCTTCTATTATTGGACTTCCTAAAGGAATCCTCGATCACGAGTGAGTGCATGCTTTAACACCAATAACAAACTGACTTTTTATTTTACTTCTTTTTCAGAACTGTTGTACATTTTTACACAATATATTTTGCTTCATGCACCGACATACGTGTTATTTGTTTCTTCATCGTATAACTCATCACTTTTGTTTTTGTTTTGTTACTGTAATTGCGATTTTAAATATGTTTTTACAATTGCGTATTCAATTGCAGAAGAATAATTTGGTTGGGTGATTTGAATTACCGTATCAACTTAACAAATGTGGAAGCAAAAGCTCTTATCTCGAAAAAGCAGTGGTCAAAATTGCTTGAAAAAGATCAGGTACCGCAGAAACTATTGCATGTACTGTTCAAGAACATTCATCTAGAGCACACAACTTATAATATTCGCTCATGCTTTCGACCTGATTTAGTTCAAGCCATCATAGAAAAGTTTTTGATCTCTTGTTCATAAATATGGAGTGGAAACTGAAAACCAAGTCAGTAGTTCTGAGTAAAGGAACTTTGTTTCATTGAAAATAATAGCATTTACGGTCATAAATATGAATCAACATATTTTGCTGCAAGCATTTTCTTCCTAAAGCGGAACATTTTCATGTTATATTTAACAATGTACCTTTGCTGCACACACATGTAATGTATTTTTAGGAAGCCTGTGTTATCTCTATCCCTGTCAATATTAGATTTGTTTACCATACGGTTCCAAGTTGGATAACTATGCTCCAGAATACATGTAATTATTCAACTTTGTTCCATGAACTTGAAATGTGAAAAGCTCCAACTTCATAAAATGAACTCAAGTTTTAAGATCATCTAGATGATTAATAAATTGACTTTTTACAGCTGATGCGAGAACTCAAAAACGGTGCATTTGGAGGATGGTCAGAAGGGGCGTTAAACTTCCCACCAACGTATAAATATGAGGTTAATTCAGACAAGTACTACGGAGACGATCCCAAGGCTTCAAAGCGTACACCAGCATGGTATGCTTTTGTTTAATCTCAGACTCTTCAATGTTTTCGAATCCTATGCTTTTATTTTTATTTATCTGGTTTCTAAAGTACCACATTTCATGTTTTAAAATTTCTCAGTAATATCTGAATTAATCATCATGCGGCCTGCACTTTATGTGCTTACAATACAAATCTAAAAGTAAAATGTGATGTTTTCGATCAAAGACTCACTTTAGTCCCTGAAAGTGACATGTGGTATTTTCTTTTATGGACATGCAATTCTATTCCATGATTAGGTTGATTCAAACTGGTGAAAATGTTTTAACTACGTTGTGTGCTTCAATCTAACTTCAAGGTGTAAGAGTTAGAGGTGTTGATGAATTTTTCGTTCAGGTGTGATCGCGTTCTTTCATATGGCAAGGGAATGAGATTACTGAGTTACAGACGGACCGAGCTCAAAATATCGGATCACAGACCCGTGACCGCGACATATATCGTTGAAGTCGAGGCATTCTCACCTAGGAAGCTACAACGAGCCCTAACATTCACTAATGCAGAGATTGAAAATGAAGAAGCCATTTCAAGTTTAATAAGTTGGAAGTAACTGCTTAATTTGAACAGGTGAGTTATACCATATACAAGCATATCTTGCATGTTTGAGCACATATTTGGATATTAGTTGGGCTACTTTTTCTCGCATTCGAAAGCAGTATGACTGATATTATTGAAACTACGATTTTTAGAATTTAGTAGACGTGAGTTTTCACCGTAAAAACCAAAGTTTCCAAACATAGGCTGAGTGAACTATTCTCACATATTTTAACACCGTCTTGTTGAGAATCTTAATCCCGGCAAAACTCCAACTAACTAAATTCGAATCATGAAATAACTGAGTTTTTTAAGCACTAGCTTATATAAATTGAAATCACTTTTTTTCGATTTCTCATAATCAGCTCGAGTCTATGAAGCATAGACACTCCTCGGATTAGGTGTGTCTCAGTGTCGGACACATGTCGCGTCCGACACCTACACATATTATTACACTGAATTATGTGATTTTCTCAAATTATTAGCGGTGTCGATGTGTCAGTATCCGTGTCGTGTCCAATATCCGTGTCTGTATCTGTGCTTCATAGGCTCGAGTTCATTTCTCGGATTTATTTTACTTTGTTTATTGATCACTTATAAAAATAAAATAAAAATGATCCTAATGTTGACTCCTATTCTACCTTATGCGCAGGGATTTGTAAAGGAGATTGAGTGTTTCCAGAATATCAATATCAAGGAGCATCAGTTATAGCTGCTGCAACTTCTAACACACAGATTGCCAACCACTAAATATAGATTCTTTTTTTCTTTATTTTATTTTATTTTATTTTATTTTATTTTCCACTTTTAAAGTGGAAATAGTTTCATTTTTTTGTCTTTCCAATAGGATTTAGGTTCAAATGTTTGAATGGCCGGGTCCTATATATATGTATGTACTTGTGTGATTAAGGTGTGTATGTTTTTTTGGTCCGGAGTCGAAGTGACAAACAACATCTGAAACCTTCACATACAACTGCAAGGTTTCAGATGCGAACTTGGGTGAAGGTGTTCAGCCAAGCAATGTCAACATTGTCAATTTGTCGTTTGAGTTCGGTCTTACTGATTGAAGTGTGTATTATATGTAAAATATTTAAATGAGTGTTCAACATGTTTATAGAAATAAAGGCTTGTTTTCCTTTTAATAAGGTGATCTTCTTGCTTTTGACATTCCTCTTAGTTTTGTTTGCTATATTATTTTATCCTTCTTTGCATTTTTACAAGAGATGTATAAGCTAAATGACTCCTTTTAATTTAATTGGGTGCAAAGTAAGTTTGACCTGGTCCTATATATTTTTTGAAAAGGGACCTGGTACTATATATTATAACATTCCTTAAAAAAAAATAGGGTTAATAGGTCTTTACCCCTTGTAATATAGGTCATTTCCGGTTTTCCCCCCTGTAAAATATTTTTTTTTATTCACCCCCTGTAAAATATTTTTGTTTTGATTTATCCCCCTAACAGGCCAAACAAAAACCAATTTTTTTTTTTTCAAGAATTTTTCGTTTTTGTTTGGTCTATTAAGGGTGTAAATTAAAACAAAAATATTTTACACGGGATAAATCAAAAAAATATTTGACAGGAGGGAAAACCAGAAATGACCTATATTACAGGGGGTAAAGATCTCAAAACCATGGTTTGAGAAGTACAACTTTACTAACTTTGAATATTTCATTTGGTCAATCCAGAGGCGTAAAAAATATTGTAGTTTACATTTTACATATGGATTGACCAATTCGTAGGTGTTAAAAAAAAAGGGTTAAAAACTACTTTTTACATCTCCGAGTTGATCAATCTAAAAGCGTAAAAAATTATGAATTTTTTTAAGGCTTAATTGGACTCCTGATCCTCTAAGTAATTTCATGTTTTCATTTTGGTCCCATAACTCGTAAAATCAACGTTTCAGTCCCTCTTGTTTTGCTCCGTTAGTCAAAAAGGTCCTTGACCGTTAACTTTAACCTTAAATGTCTATGGTGGACCATCCTCAAGAATGGTCCACCATAGATCCTATTAAATTTTTTGATTTAAATCGTTTGATCTTTTTATTTTTAAAGAGGACCGTTGGATTACGTAGGTCTATTGAATGTTACGGTGAATCAACAACATCTAATTAATTTTCTTTTTCTTCCCTCAACTTCATCATCATCTTCATCATCACATTCATCAACACCACCACCATCATCAACATACCCAGATTTTTTTAAATTTTAAAATCAACTAAATTGGTATTTACCTTTTCTAAAATATCATCGTTACTTCAATTTTGATTTTTACAAATCATTTATACATTTTTTTAAAATTGAATAGAATTGTAATTAATTTCTACGCACAATTGCAAAATGTTAATTAACATCAAGTAAATAACTTCCCTAAAGAAAAGCAAATAAACAACCAAAGTCCAAGTTTAAAGGTTTGTACTTGTTCATACACCAGGAAAAAAAATCCCAAAACTCACTCTCTTTTTCATAGTCAGTTTAAAAACCCCAAAACGATGTTGTTAGATCTATCTGCAACAACCGTCACAACCGCCACCACATCAAGATCTACTACGCCGTTCACAGATCCGGATCCATATCCAAATTCGAAACCGATTCATTGTTCACAACAACAACAAGCGCTTCATGTTTGTTCTCCAAACCCTTTTCTTTATCCATTCGCGTCACCCTCACGCGCTTCCGTGAATCACGTTGTTGGTTGTTATCCTCCACATGCCGCTTTCGGAAGCAAATCTTGAGGGTGAAATGGTGATTACCAAGCTTGGAAGGATGAGACGTTGTTACTGCACATGCCAGCTTCGAAGAAGAAGAAGAAGAAGCCATTGATGGAAAGATGGAAGGGGAAGGAGGAGTGGTATAATGGAACTTTTTTTTTAATGTTTTCGGTTTGTTTGTTTAGGCGTAAATGGAGTAACAAACTATAATTTATTTATTTCTTCTCACCACAATCATATTTTTTTTGTTGATTTTGTTACGACACAAGTTTCATTTTTTGTTTTAAAAAGGCTAAATTGTTTATTTTGTGTGATGGTTGTTGTTTCTGGAAAAAATTTATGAGTGTAGTATGAATGTCATGTTGAAGATGATGAATGAGAAGATGAAGAAAGGGAGAGAAGATGATGAAAACTGAAAAAAATTATGTGCCAACTGTTTACTGTAAAATACAATGGACATCCAATCCAATGGTTAAAATCAAATCAAAAAAATTAAGCATCAAAAAACTAACGGATGAGACCTTTTTGACTAACGGAGCAAAACAAGAGGGACTGAAACGTTGATTTTACGAGTTATGGGACCAAAATGAAAACATGAAATTATTTAGGGGACCAAAAGTCCAATTAAGCCTTTTTTTTAAATTCTTATAATCATCTGAATTCATTAGCTAATGGATAACGAAGACATAGGCCCCGTTTGGATTGGCTTATTTTGAGCTTATGTGGGCTTATCTACTCCCATAAGTCTTTTTAAAGGTGTTTGGGTAAATAAATAAAAATAGTTTATCATAGTTTCATAAGCTGCTTATGCCATATTTTAATAAGCCTAAATTTTCAGCTTACCCTCTGGCTTAATAAGGAGCTTATGAATTTATGTAACCTCCTTCGATTCTCTCCGGATCCACTTTTTCAAAATATATATTTTAATTATAATGTTAGTTATCTTTGGCGGTGCATGAGTAACAAAATTGATATATACTTATCTTACTAAAGTAACGCACGTAACTAAGATTTTTTTTAATTTTTTTTAAGGAAGATTTTTTTTTGTTTGTTACGTAACAAAATGAAACTGAATAAAAAAACAAACTTAACTTGTCTTTTTTGGTAACAAACTGTACAATAATATCTATATATATGGTAAGTTTATTTACACCTCTGATTTTAATTTTGTCT
>Ga0228711_1002913_pt1 | contig 26515 bp, 9 predicted proteins | sample MedpolnodulmetaG_2_FD_177996 | JGI IMG/M metagenome (GOLD analysis project Ga0228711, IMG submission 177996) | Root nodule microbial communities from Medicago polymorpha collected in Santa Monica, California, United States - brown nodules | ecosystem: Host-associated > Plants > Roots > Nodule... | reverse complement strand
AAATTCATAAGCTCCTTGTTAAGCCAGAGGGTAAGCTGAAAATTTAGGCTTATTAAAATATGGCATAAGCAGCTTATGAAACTATGATAAGCTATTTTTATTTATTTACCCAAACACCTTTAAAAAGGCTTATGGGAGTAGATAAGCTCACATAAGCTCAAAATAAGCCAATCCAAACGGGGCCTAAATACTTCATCTTTTTTTCTTAAAATAATATGATGTCACCAATTTTATTTTATTTTTTCAGAAAATTGGGAGTGATGTTCATTTTACAACATATTTAAAATTTCAGTACCAAATTTTTACCACTAAATTAAGACCTCCAATGTAAAAAAAAATAATTTAAGACCTCCGTTTTGATCCGTTAAAAAATAAAGGACATGATAAAATCAACTTCAGTTACCGCATATAAATGTAAAACTTTTGCAAAGACAGTACAAACTAGATGGCAAAAGCTAAAACTATTGTCTTTCGATAAACTACAACACGATTGTTTGGCTTTGATACAAATTGTCTAAAATACCAAAATGGTTTTTTATCTATCAAACATCATATAAGAAAAAAAAAGTAATTTAATTCTTATAAAGTTTGTCATATGTTGTTTTGTTTTATACATTGTGTTCTTCTATCTCGTGTTTTTTACTTCTAAATTAAATATTTGTTTCAAACCACGCATTGAGTACAATTCTGTGAAGAAAAAGTACTATTTTTTTCAAGTAACCAAAATAGAATATATTTTATAAATAAAATGTACTCCCTCTTTTTTATATTATAAATGTCATATTTAGAGTATTTATTTTCCATAACTTTTAGGATGATTCAGAATCTCATATTATTTAATATTTTATAACATCTCAAGACCAGTGGCGGAGCCAGGATTTATATAGAGCCTGGGCGAAAAATTTATCGCAAATTCACGTGTGAAAAATATACATAAATAGTCATAAATCAAAATAAAAGAGGATCGTCATTTTTCCTACAAAAGTACAGTTTGAAATAAAATAAGAGATGAAATATAACCTGTCAATAGCAAGCTAAACAAAATTATGAGGTAAATGCCCTTTCCGCGACCTCTTTCGAGTGAATGTTCGAATAATATCAACATCATCAAGTGACTTGAATATCTCTCGCTCGGTGTAACCTATCATCAAGTCATTCAACTACACATTGTTGATCTTGTTGTGCAATTTAGTCTTGATATATAACAATTAACAAGCAATTAATAATTGAAGTTGAAGTGTTGAACAACTAATCTGCCTAAGTTCTAAACACCACATTAGTCACTGGCAATCTGTTATAGACTCATGCTCTAAAATGATGTTGGAGTTATGTTCATTATTGATTTATTAAATCTTACTTTGAACTAATTTCACAATGCAAGGCCCACTGACTTTGCTTGGTTACACTTACGGTGTTTGGCTCTTTTCTTTACACTACATTCACCATCCACAAAACAAAACAAAAAGTTGAAATCAAGTTCAGTTCATCTGCCTAAGTTCTAAACATCACAATTCTAATTCTCATCATTTCATATAATTTTCTACTGATCACACAAAATGCACAATTCTAAATTAGGGTTTGAAAAATCAAAATTGGGGATAAATCAACAATTCTAAATTGTAATTTGGAATTTGAATAATCAACTCCTTGATTAATTCACCATTAACAAATAACAAGCAGCAATAAAATAGAACAAATAAAAAAAATAACAGAGAAAAACAAACCTGGTGGAAGAGAGTGGAGACTGGAGAGGAGAGGAGAAGGAATGAAAATGAAATAGACACTGAGAGTTGAGAGAGGGCGAGGTGCTGCTAGTTGAGAGAGAGGGGGAGAGGAAAGTGAAATAGAGATACAAAGAGCCAGAGAGGGAAGTCGCGCGGGTTACTATTTCTGAAGGAGAAGAGTTCTACGCCCCTGGAAAAAAAAACACCATTCTGCCCATTTTTTGTTTTTTTTAAAGTATGAATGGGCTATTGGGTTGGACTTTTAGCAAACAAAGCAGAAGTAGAGCCTGAGCACTAGCCCAGGCTAGCTGGGGAGGTGTAGCCGCCCCTACTCGAGACAATATATTATTTATTAACCTTTCAATAATAACTTCTTGTTATTATATAGATTGCTTAACTTCCATATATAAAATAAAATAGATTATGCGTCAAAATAAAATTAAAAAATGCCTAACTTACTCATAATTATTACTACATTTTTGTCATGAGAGATAATAGAGTCTTATAGCAAACTAAGGTTATTGTTGACAGAAAATAAATCCTGCAACAAATAAACGTGATGATTAATTTAAGGCTCAAGTGAGATCTTTCGCGAGTTCTTAGTTGCTAGATTTCCAGTTTCAAGTTCTTTGCTTGCAATGCAAGAAAATGGACAACGGAGTAACGTTGCAATCTAAGTATAAAGAAACAAGAAAAAGTGAAAGAAAAATGGTACTATTACTACTAAGAGTGAATTACATACGTCATTTGTTCAGGCAACTAGTAAAATGTGTTATCATATGTGAGAGGATGTGTTATCTAATTTATAAAACCGGAATGAACTCATTTGCATTGAGAATGAACCTCCAATTAATAGGAACATAGAAGAAACTAACTACATGTCTTCTTAACTACTTGAAAACTACCTAATTTGGAAGTTTCTTCTAATCTTCGAATTCTGGTATTTAGTGACTTCTTAAGCATGATTGCATATCTTTGAATGAGACTGATTTGAATCTTCGAATAACGTCATAAATAACTTATTTGATCAAGTATTGTTTTAATAGTAATTTTTTAGGATATTCTTCAAGTACTTGCGTCAGCCTTTACTTCGAGTGTGAGCTTTCAAGGAACAAACTACATGTTCTCTATCAGCCGACTCAAAACCAATACTTCAAATGTTGCATATAACTATTATAAAGTTGATCAGCATTTCATTTGATGCTTATCATATGATTTTTAACTTAAAATACATTTTTTGTTATTATATCAAACTTTAAGAAAATTATAGATTTAAGGACTTTTCTAGAGGTATGAATTTAAGGACATACTAAGCAGTTAAGTTAAGAACCATACGAAAAATAGATGTAGTTAAGTTAAGAAGCATAGGAAAAATAGATCATAAAATACACATAAATATGGTCTATTCAAATATAGTGTAACTGATGACAGAGCATCGTATGACATTTTGGCTATGTTTTTAGTACTTTTTCTTTGCATTTGACGACAAATAAGATGAGAGAAGGAGGAGTTGTCAATGGTTTGAGGAACTTTTTGTATTGTTTTCACTCGAGTCTTTTTGTATCGACGGATAAGCCCAATTTTCTTATCTTAACCCCTAAGTAACCTAATCCTATAAGTAGAGACCCATGCACACTATTTTATTCATTCAGAAAGATTGACGGTTCAGAGCAAGGGTCAAAGTATCAGAGATTCAAGGCGGAATTTCTCCTTTTGTTTTGTTATGATGTATGTTGTCATGAGTAACTAAACCTCTTGATTAGGGTTCCATGACTAATTCCTTCTTATTTGTTGGAATTTATTAATAAAGTTTTCATTCAGTTTATTTCTTTTATTTGTGTTGAGATTTAAATTAGACTGTTGCATGTTCTTAATGCTTTTGCAATTGGTTAACTACGAGAGTAGCCTTGTAAATTGATTTATAGGGTAAAAGCAGGCACTAACAACCCAAAATCTCCAAGTTCATTGGCCTTTTTAATAACTTAATCTTTTAGGTTAGATTTGTGTTGTCTCGGTATTGCTTTTCCTTCGTTAGCGTAGTACATGACTTTGGTTGGTCCTACTCAAGTTATCCTAGGGACTTAGAACGAGTAATATTGTCGTGGCGCATTAAATCAATGATGCAAAATAAGTTGTTTAATTTCTCAAAAGATAAATTCTATTCAGAGACGCAGGGGGTTTAAGGAAACCATAATTGTCGTTAATCATCTTAAATTAATCACAAAAATCTGATCTCGCATTGGGCAATTAAACTTTGAAATAGGTTTTCTTAATTATAATCATCTTATATTAATTTCCGTTTTAAAATAGGTTTTCTTAATTATTGAGTTGAACGACAGTCCCTGTAAAGAACGATACAACTTACTACTTTAATCCTTGTTGTGATTTGGTGCACTTACCAATTTCATCCATTAGTAACATGCAACCCAAAAAATATGATTGTCATGTATATAATCTTTTATGATAATTAAAAAAAAAATGTACCATTTTGCTAAGGCAGCTTATACATTCTTGAAAAACATGTACATTGATGATGTAACTTACGACGAGTAATATGTGCCTTATTGACAATATAGGTAGAGTGTATCTCACACTGTGTTTTGGGAGAACCTTGATAAACCTACATCACTTTTGTCTTTGCCCCTCAAGTATCAAGCGTTGGAAACATGATAATCTATATGAGAAGATTGAACCAATTTCTTCAGAAAAAAAAATAAAAAATTGAACCAATTATACAATCTACATCAAGCATGAAATATATATATAGGAGTACTTATTTATAGGTGTACTTGTATTTGGACTTAGGCTATAAGGTGGCTCCTTTAAGTGTACTTATTTATAGGAGTACTTGTATTTGGACATCCCTTCATCCATTATACATCCAGTCACATATGCGTCCTCATAGCACACATGATGTAAGACTAATAATCAGAGAGAAAAGGAGGGGAGAGAGAGAGTTTATATCCAATCATGCTTTACCATGATTGGATGTTAAACAAGGGTATACAATTAAATAGTGTTTATCAATATTTTTCCTTTTTATCAATGATAGTCGAAAAAGTTACGACTTTTGTTTACGAGGTGATAATGGAAAGTTTATGGCTGCGACAAGTTGCTAGAAGCCTTGGGATTCGTAGTGGGAAAAGATTATCTTCAATGATATTTTTCTGCAGTGAGATCTCAGTCGTCTATCGTGTTTACCATATGCAGTCAAAGTCAGATGTAGAGGATATGAGCTGTTGTCCAGAATTACACTTGACACTCACAAGTGAGATTGTCGCGGTAGAGAATCCCAATCCATTATGTGGTTCGGGTCGGTGAGGCCATGGGAATACTCACCGCTCGTCAATGGACCCATAGTTTGAATCTCATGTCGGTTATGTTTGAAGTTGACGCACAAGTCATGGCTCATAACATTAAATCGGGAAAAAAAAGACATTTTTGAATTTAGAGTAATTGTTTCCAAATGAAAATCAATTTTAGTCGGTAACAAAACTACAATGTTAGTTTTATTTTAAGACGAGATAATATGACATCACAAAATGATCATATTTTTTGGTGCCGCGCGCTGTTGTTTTTGTGGATTGTTTCGTTGAGGTGGTGGAAGTTTTGTGTGTTGTTGTTGTTCCTTTTGTTTTGTTTACAGGAAGTGGAAGATGGTGGTGGTTTGATCTGATTGTTGTTGGTTCGTAAATCTCGAACCTGGTTCTTTCCGGGTTTGAGATGGGTTCTCTAGTTCTGTCCTGATATGCTCGAAAAGGGTTAGGTGCGTAGACGCTCCATGTTGACGGATGTTGTTGGTTATCGTGACTTAAGGATATTATCTGTCGCGATTCTTGCATCGTTGGTGGGCTGTGATAACAAGACCTATGCGTGCTTCGGTTCGTAAATGGTTGGTTTAGCCTGAAGGGGCTTTTAGCTTGCTTCGTTCAGAAGGGGGTTGTTGGAACTTGGGCCGTTTCTGTGTTGGCAGTCGATCCATACGCCTTTTAAAAGCTCTGAATGCTCACACTACGTTTTTTTGCAATTCGGTTTCGTGCCCACTCGTGGGTTCGCTGGATTGTCCGTGGTAGTGATTGTTTAGAGCTACGTCCTTTTTATACCACTTATGTGCTTATCTGTTGTATCCCTGTTACGAGTTGTATTTGTGCTTTACTGGTCAAGTTTATGCCCCCAGTCTTGTACTTCCTGATTTTTTAATTTATTTCTTATTTTGGCTTAAAAAAAATGAGATGAGTTTTTTTATTAACAAAGTTCATTTTGTGAAGAAAAAATGTGACAATTTTGTTAGTTTATTTTATATATTTGTTCACTTATAGCATAGAGATTCGTGGATAAACACAAGTTATCTTAAATTTAAAATAGAAAACAAAATAAAATTATCTTAAATTTAAATTAAAAAATAAAAAGCTGAATAGTTGAGTAAAGTTTGTTGTTTTTTTTATGAAAGAAAAAAAAACTGAATAGTTGGATAAAATTTGTTTCTTTCTAAAACCTTGTTTTAATATGTGAACAATAAAAAAATGACACTGATTTATTTAGTGATCAACAATGTTTTGGGATTGGAACGTGTATTCGAAATGGACAAGGTCTTTTCTTAAAACAAATTAACGAAATGGTTTGACTGCTATCTTAATTCATTAGAAGCACAAACATTAGGTTTAAGGGGGGCTATAGTTCGGCTTGGTGAATTAGGACTGTCAATGGTGCAAACCGATCTAAATTGTAAGATATTGGTGTACGACATCATAGAAAATTCTAACAACCAATCTGACTTTGGCAATACAAGGTCCTATTGTAGATCATCGTTAAGTCGACTCCCAAACTTTAAGATAAGTTTTGTTAAGAGACAACCAGATTATGTCGCCCATATTTTAGCTAAGGTTTCAAAGTTGTTTGTTCGTTACCGTATCTTTGATTTGATTCCATCTTGTATCACCTCTATTTTGATAAATGAAATAACATGAGTTACTTTCTCTTTCAAGAAAAAAATGGAAAATAAATATCCAATGTGGCTTTTATTTTTATATGTAAACAAAGCAACAAACATCATCATAAACCCACGTCTCTCAAAAAAAAAATATCATAAACTCACACACACACTAAAGATATCTGATTTGAACTATGATAAAGATGTCCAATTTAACAATATTGGGCTTTCGCACAATGACCTATTATTATTACTAACTATTATTCTATACATTTAAGAGTGAGATCAAAGTCAATTAAAATTATTAATACAATAGATGCCAATCACCAATTGAATTGCAATTAGAGTAGAAATAGGCTATTTGTCATAAATTCATGTTTTAATATGTTTGATTTGTTCTCACATTTCAAATTTCATATCGCTAGTGTCTTTGTTACGTTACACTGCAATTTTTTTTTTTGTTACAGTATCGCTAATGTGGTAAGGCCAAAAGAGTAGGTTCTTTTAGATGAAACACATTAACTATTTGTTCTGATAAATAGATAATCATAAATAGTTTATAGAATCCACCCAAATTTGATAAAGGGCCAAATAAAGGTATTAAGCTGTAAAGGTTATTTATTGAAAAATACAACATTGAATATTTAGTACAAAATACAATTTTAGTAAAACGTTAATATTTTTATTTTATAAAAAAAAGTTAAATTTTTAAAGCCTTTTAGCTTTAGTTCTTTTTTCCAAGTAATTTGGCTTTTTCTTTTTTTTTTCTTGGATAGATTCATTTACCTATGTTAAAAGGAAAAAAACAAAAACAAAATACACGTCACTTGAAATGAAATGAAACCGCTGTTATAGTGTTTTGGTACAAATCCAACGTTACGCACACACTGTCTCACTGAATTTCATGCTACATGGAATAGAATCATTTGCATTCTCCTCATTATCAACATTACTATATGGTTTTCTCTCTTTCTCCTTTTATATTTTGGATATAATCATGTCATTTTTTCTAGTTTAATTTCATATATTTTCATTTATTTATTATGATCATATGATTTGTTGTTTATTCTTTTCAGTAGCACTATCATTCGATGTTCTATTTGTGTATGTGTTTCATTTATGTGACAATAATCGTGGAAAAGGGTCTTATGGAAAATGTTCCTTTCCCAATTTTATGGAAACAACGTAGCATGCATACTTTGTGTGTCTATTCTTATTCTTTCTTTCTTTTGTCTTCAGAAGCTGAAAATTTGTGTTTTATATTCCTCTTTTAAATTTGAGTTCGGCTTGTATAGAGTTCATCGTTCATTTCGTCATTGTATAGTTAGATTGATGAATTTGGCTCGTGTAAAGTGAGTAAAGCGTAAAATGAGAAAATCAAATATTGTTATTTCATTAAACTTAGGATTTGTTACAATATACTTGCAATATCCACCTTTGATTCGTTGATAATGATTCGTAATACTCACTTTAGATGAGCCAGATCCGTGATTGAAATACTTTATAAGTTTTTAAGTGAACGATGAGTCACTCAATAACAGCTGGAAAAATGTTCAGCTGGTTAAGAAAAAGTTATTTCAATTAACAACTGTTAACAATGCCTCTGGATACAATTCCATGTAGCAGTTAAAACTTTCCCTTTATGTCTGATGACAAAAAGAAGGTGTGCTTTTGGTTATGTTTCAATATTATGCGGTAAGATTAGATGTTTGTTTCTTATTAGTAGTTCTAAAGTTTCTGTCTATGCATTTTCAGGTACATGAGCAGACTGATAAGCGGTTTTTTTAGTATATCATGAATTCGCACGAGATGAGCAGAACTCTCTTAATTTTGGCAATAGGAATATGCATAGGCTTTGTGATTGGAGCTGGTTTGGTATTTTCAATTTTAGTCTTCTGCAGGTCTGGAAGGAAGCGTGTAGAGGTGGAGAAAAGTGGTCCTCTGAGAACCGAGGCTATTAATGCTCATGCCAAAGGGGCTGATTCCAGCGTAACATTATCAGACTCCAATGCGACTTTTGAATCACCAAGAACATCGGAATGGAGCAACACACCTTTCTGGTTAGAAGGACTTAGGAGGAAGAATGCTGTCTCAGTATGTGGAATTCCCAAATATTCTTACAAGTATGTTAATTTTCATTGCACCGTTGTCTTATGTTGATTTATATTTCTCTTTTTGTGTAACCTTGTCGCTCATTTTTCAGAGATATAGAAAAGGCTACTTCTAATTTCACATCGATCATAGGCCATGGAGCATTTGGTCCTGTTTACAAAGCAATCATGCCTACAGGCGAGGCAGTTGCAGTTAAAGTTCTCGGTGCTAATTCGAGACAAGGAGAACAAGAATTTTTAACTGAGGTAATACCTGATGATATGCTTATGTTTCTATCAATATGTTTACATCTATCTACATGTCCATGTAATTTTCTTTGAAAGTTTGCAATTTTCTTTGAAACATCCTTTCTGTATGACATTATTGATTAGCCTTCATATAGGATCCTCTGCTCTGTAGTGTGAGGGTTCTTGATTTTTTATTCCTTAGCCTTGAAAATTAATGGAAAACAAAATAAAAAATCAATTTAGCTTGTTATGTTGTTATTGAATCTTTCTTTTTTCTCCATTTAAATGAGGATTTTATTTTATTGATATTTTACTCCTTATCCTTATACTATGTCTATACTGCAGAGTCCTAAAGTGATTGATCCTTGGTATTTTTTAGAAACTTTTCTTCTAACATGTTAGAATGGGTGGATAATAGTGAGTTTGTGTATTTGCCACTTTCTTATCTTTTGCAGTACATAAATTTGATTTATTATTCAACAAAATATGGATATAATGATCAACAGAAGTTCATAGCATCTATTATCTATTTTGATTATAAAAAAAGTATCAATTATCTATCTATCTACATATCTTCTATGCATCTCTATAAAAGTTAAAGCACAAATACTAGCGTCGCGCCATCTCCACTTCGTCTTTCAAATCTCTAAAATAAATATTTTCCACTTAGACAAATTTTTAACATTCTAGCACTATTATTAAGTGTATTTTGAACTTTTATTTTACGTAACAACTTGTATAACTCTTACACTTGTTATGAATGTTACATAAAAAAACTCGCCAAGCCATTGCAAATTCTGTCAAATTGGAAACTAAAACAATTTATATTCTCTCAAACTTTCCTGTTAGCAGGTCCTATTACTTGGAAGATTACATCATAAGAATCTTGTGGGTTTGGTGGGATATGCTGCAGAAAGAGGACGGCACATGCTTCTTTACATTTACATGTGCAACGGCAGTCTTGCTTCTCATTTGTATGGTAAGAAAAAGAGCAAGTCTTGTCATTTTTAACTTGTAGGGAAAATTTTGCGTGGATATTTGCTCGGTTGTATAAATGTTCTCAGCATTCAATTGCTCAGTAATAGCTAAGAATTTTTGCTTGAACGCTTCTGGTTATCCCTTTTACTTACTTTTATGTTGATGATCCAGGTGAAAATCATGAGCCGTTGAGCTGGAATTTGAGACTTAGCATAGCACTAGATGTTGCAAGGGTGATGGAATATCTACATTATGCGGTATTCAGTATACTCAAATATTTTTTGTTTACACATAGGGAACAGACGACAGGTTTACTTTTGGTTTTTTATTTTTCTCAATAAATAACTCATCGCAGGTCGATCCTCCTATTGTGCACCGTGACATCAAGTCTTCCAACATTCTGTTGGACAAGTTCATGAAAGCTAAGGTAACCAACCTTTGCATTTAGTTCACACAAAGATGAATAGGGCTTCGATGATACTTTAGAACATTCATTGTGTAAAAAAAAAAAAAAAATTCATTGGTGCAAAATATTTTTTCTCCTGTAATTTTTTCTTTTATTTATTCATCTCGTTCTCTACATTATCCTTTTTTTTTATTTTTATATATTTCACCAAAACTATATGATCATAACTCTACCTTTAGAAGGAAGTAAACAATGTCATAGTTTTCTTGATCCCGAGAAGACATTAATACCTAGATTTTGTAAAGATGATGCTGCCATTTCGCTATTCCATTATATCCCCTCGCTTGTTTTTGTCCATATTGAACTTCAATTTTTTTATTAATATTCTTTTAACAAGCATATTTTATTGTGTAGGTCACCGACTTTGGGCTTTCCAGACCAGAAATGATCAAACCTCGTCTGTCAAATGTCAGAGGAACTTTTGGATATCTTGATCCCGAGTATATCTCTACAAGAACCTTCACTAAGAAATGTGATGTTTATAGTTTTGGTGTGCTACTGTTTGAGCTCATTACTGGCAGGAATCCACAGCAGGGCCTCATGGAATATGTAAAACTGGTAAGAACAGTGTCTTCCTGTTGCTTTCTATGCATGCGGTCACGCACTGCTGCACATAAGTATATTTTGGCTTATCTGACAATATACATAGAGAATTTGATAACTACGCACCAACAGTGTGGAGAAGATTTATTCAGATATCCAAATCATATGTCACACTTGTAGATACACTCTTCATGGTGAAATAGGATGTGACAAGATGATGAAGTATGATTGGATATATGATGAACTAATCATGTGTGCAATATATAGTTATTAAATTCATTGATAATTAGTATATATAACCTTTATATTATATATGTTTTGGATTCAAAAAATATTTTTTTTGGTTATGTAGGCTGCCATGGAAAGTGAGGACAAGATTGCATGGGAAGAAATTGTGGATCCGCAACTGAATGGAAACTATGATGTACATAAGCTTAATGACATGGCTTCACTTGCACTCAAATGTGTCAATAGTGTCTCCAAAATTCGACCTTCAATGAGGAACATTGTTCAAGCATTATCTCAACTTTATAAGAAGCCTAAGAGAAATTCTAGCGGAGCAGCTCCTCCTGCGCTAAATGAAGTGTCTGTTGAAGTGATGCAGCCAGAAACTTGTGACTTTTCTATTGAGTGTTCAGAGGAGCTGCGCAGATTGCACAGCCGATAATCATTGGAGTCTGTCAGTGTTCTCCGATGTTCAAATCATGTATCATCTTTTAATTTTGTACCTGGATGAGTTTTGAGGACAGTGTAAAATGTGGTACTACAGAATGGGGTATCTTTTGCTGTGAGAAGATTGGGGGATGGTGGGTATCTTTTTCCAGGCACATGTTTATATGTCTATGTTCCTGTGGTCCTTAATTTTTCTTATGATTTTAGGTCAATGATTTCATATGTTGCAGTAGTCATGAGGAGGCTTAGTCTCCTTTTTACTCCAACCATAATAGGGTAGCAGGCTTGTGGGAAGCGTGCACACACACGCACACACACACACACATGTTGATTGCTATTCCACTGATAACGTTAGTTGATATTTTTTATTTTATTTTGCTATTGGTCTAATGGCCAATGCATACTCAAATAACCACACACGGGGAGGGAGAAATGTGGTGACACGGGTTCGAAGGTGAGATTCCACATAAAATGTCCTCATAGCAAAACCTACTAGACTGTAACAACGGGGACAATAATGAGAGTTGAATAGGAATATTAGCAAAATAACAATGACAGCTAACAAGCTGGTGAAAAACATGGACAGAATTTGATTTTGAACTGTAAGCATAATCAAATCCAAACTAAATAAAATTATTGTGCTCTCCTTTCACTAGAAAATGCAATCTCAGATAGCTAGAATAGAGAGATATTTAATGAGGTGACGATGCACTAGGGAGTTCACAGAGATGAACATGTCATTCTCTCTATTTATATTTATTCACTTGATATTTTACTCTAAACTTAACAAGTACAGACACATAACAAGCTTGGAATTTGCTAGAGAATTGAAAATATCAAAATCTATTTCTTCAAGGCCCCCTGAGTCTTCAAATACTCCACAGTTTGGTCAAAAGTTTCAGCAATACTATGCTTCAAACTGAAACCTTCTTTGATAAGCTTTTCAGAAGAGATTATCAACTTTGCCTTGCTGGGGAAATCATCAAATCTGCAATTCAAAAATGATAATTTGGCTTTAGTAGAAACGCTTTAGTAGAAACTAGTGCTCTGTAAACCATAAATCACTTAAAAAAATAGAAAACCAAACACTATGAAATAATAATTTTTTCTCTGTTGAAAACACTTGAACTTTGCAGCTTCAAAGGATGAGAAACTTAGTAAAAATTTCACATAAATTTTATGACTTGAAGCTTACTCAGTTGGAACTTTATACTGAGGGTATCGTTTGCTGAGAAATTTTGCAAGCTCAGGAACACTAGTATTGTGAGCACAGCAAATGTATCGACCAGAAGCTGATTCTTTCTCTGCCACAAAAATATGAGCCCGACAAATATCCTCGACATGAGTAATGGATATCGAACCCGACAGAAACTGCATTCCTTTCAAAGCATTTATGAGGAAATCATTGCCTGCAAAATATAAAATTGAGATTGAAACAAATGAGTCTGTGTATCGTCCTTAGAAATCCTTAAACCATTGAATTTGGCTGTTTTGAACCTGTTAGAAGTGACATTCCCATGGCAACACTAGATGGGATATCTTGAGTTAGAGAAGGACCAATTGTTAGAGTAGGTATCACAGTGATTAGATCAATGTTATTTTCTTCAGCAAATTTCCATGCAGCCTTTTCAGCTAGCACTTTTGAGACAGGATAACCCTGCACATTTTGATGATAATTTTTTCCAATTAGAAATGATAATGAGGGCAGGGCAATGTTAATAGCCAAGCCATTCCAAATATCGACAACAATTTGAAACTGAATGGTTAATATTACGTTCAGCGGATGATTAATCATCCATTGAAAAAATTTAAACACGATCTTAAACCTCATTGACCACGACTTTCAGGTGTTCAAATACAGATGATATTCATAAATCATCCAAACTGTGTTCAAATATACGTGAAAAACGTGGAGTATGGTTAATAGGCTATGATACCTTATTTGAAATCTTAACCATAACCATGTATTTAATTTTAAACTGCATAACCATTTAAATTGTTGTCGAAAACTGTTATCCCATTTCATGTCAAAATAATCTAGATATTTTAAATAAAGTTTGATTTTTACCCAAGTGGGTGGCTTTGCAGTGTTCAAGAACTCAACATCAGACCAGTTGGTTTCATCCAGAACATGACCAGTCCCTTTGAGTTGGTTTATAGTCACAGCAGCTGCTGAAGATGTTAAGATAACTCTTTTGACTTCTTTTGCTCTTGCACATGCTTTCAACACATTCAATACACCTTTGATTGCTGGTTTTATCATGTCATTCTGAATAGTAATAGCACAAGAATTTTATCATTAATCTATTATTTTGTCTTCCAAATGCATATACTTGAAAAATTAATTCAATCTGGTTGTAAGCTTTTATAATGCAGTTTCTTGTTTAGCAATCAACCTACCTCGGGATCTTGAGAGGCAAAATTCACAGGTGTAGCAAGTTGGAAGACAAGTTCACATCCTGCTATAGGAGCATCAAAATCTTCTTCAATTGTTAATTCTGCTTTAAATAGATTCAGTTCTCCCAAACTTTGCAGTGCTATGAGGTGAGATGTTTTTTTGGGACTATCTGTGCAAAACAACAAAAAGCATAACTTTCTTTTAGCAAAATCTTATTCAAATGTGTCTTCACTCAATAAAATATTAACTGAATATATAAACAACTATTATTATATTATACAATGAGATCTTAGGAGAGAGACCTGGGTCTCTAACAGTAGTATTAACAGCATAACCCTTTTCAAGCAACTGCTTGATCAGCATAGATGCAACAAAACCAGTGCCACCTATAACACATGCCTTCTTCTTTTCTATTTGTTTGATACTAGCCATCATGTTAATTTACACTCTCTCTTTCACTAAGAAGCTCAAACACTAAAACAGTTTTTATTGTCATGAAAGGAGAGTTATTTGGTTGTTAAATAACACTAAATTGTTCAGTTAACAAAACAAACTGTTACACTTAGGTGTTTAAGGTGAGCACGTGATAGAGTGTGTCTACCAGTGACTCAATATCAACAAGTCTTTGAGAAGATTGAAAAACCTGATTTTCCATTTTTTACTATTATTCTAATTTTTCATTGACATTAATTCTCTCATTGAATGAAAATTCACCACCTATCAAATCTACGAGCCTACAAACCACTGTATTATAGACTTCAGTAATTATGATAAAAGAGAGGAGTCCAGTAAACTAGTTTTATTTTTATACTCTATAATGAGAATAGAGTATCTTGCACCTGAAAAAAAGAATACAATATTTTATAGCCATTTTCAAAGTACAATTACAAATTTGGACGTATATGACATTATGATTTGTTCTCATTAATATTTTTTTTTTGCACAATTTTATTTATTTTTAATATATTTTTTGTGTAGGACATGCCTACATGATAATTTAAAAGAAAAATTATATTGGCTATAAAATTTTGGTGTCACCTCGATAAAACCCGGAGACCCCGGGCGGTCACCCGGGCTCGATTGATAATTTTTGCAGATTACACCCAACCCAAAAGCCCATTAAACACACTTACAAAAAGAAAAATTTGGGCAAAATCTAAAAATTCTCACACGCAAATGGGCTTGGAAAAGACATTTACCTCATAATTTTATTTATCACACTATTGACAGGTTCATCTATCTTATTTTAACAGGTTAATTATTCAAATTGACCTTGTAATATACATTATGTCTGAAAAATAATCATGTAAAATACAAAACACATATTCTAGCATTGTAACTTGAATTTCTTTTTATTTTTTTATCACCCTATAATATACGCATAGTCTAAAAATGTGACCTACATGTTGAATTTTTTCACTACTTTTTTCATACATGTTTAGCATGTTAAAATATAGCTTTACACAAAAAATTAAATTTCTTTGACCAGGGATAAATTAATTATGAATTTTTATTCCCTCATAATTATGAATTTCTTAAACAATTTATAATTAATTTGTATCTCGTTTAAAAACTACAAAATTTTATTGTGAAGGTTCTTATCATGTTCTAGTCATGCCTACAAAATTAGGGAACTAAATTTGACTTGTGAGTATACGCTTACGTGGAACAAAATTTCAATTTTGCACGTTTTGGTTAAAAAATCAAAATAAATTTAAACGACTTCAAAATGCTATGAAACTTTACAAATCCTTTTTATGTATTTTTATAGATGTCTCTGCAAATAATGAACTCAAAATTCGATTTATAGGTCGAGATTTCCGTTGATTTGTTTTTTAAGTTTTTGACACTTTAAAAATTCATAATTAATTTGTCGTTTGTCGAAAATTTATAATTTTTTTTGTGTAAAGCCATATTTTAACGTTCTTAACTCGCCTCCAAGAAATCATAAAAAAAAATTCAATCTATTGGTTGCTTTTTTGGACTTCGCGTATATTACAGGGTTATAAATAATAAAAATCTCGAATTACATGTTCAAAATACATGTTATTTAATTACATGGTCAATTTTTCAGACTTCACGTATATTACATGGTCAATTTCAATTAATAACCTATTTTAAATTGTACTTTTGTTGACAAAATGAGGAACCTCTTTTATTTATATTTATGATTGTTTATATATTATATCACATGTGAATTTGCGATAAATTTTTTGCACAGACTCCATAAATTTCCAGGCTCCGATACATCAACATGAATTTGAAGAAATATTGGTGTAAGCATGTTACAAAAGAGAAAAATATAAGGACCAGAATAGTACCATCATAAGTTAAAGATCGTGCTAGGAAGTAAAAAATAAAAGTTTTGCAATAGAAAACACAATTTTTAAAGTTTTAAGAAGTTGATTACACTTTTTTTTTATCTTCTTAACAATGCTTTAAAGAATTCATTATAGTTTTCAATTATTAAATTATTGAGTCGACCATTTACCGACTTACACCATAATCCATGATGACATCAATGAGTATCTTGAAAAGTTGGTAAAGTTTCACCATCCCCTCTATCCTTATAGCTTTTTCTTCATAAACCTTTCAATTATTTTTTTTCCAGAAAATCTCCTCCTTGTCTACCTTTGCATCCATCTACCACTCAAAATGTTTCAATTGTATGGTAGTATAACATAAATAGGAAAAGGTGTACCAACAGGGAGAGAAATACCATCTTAGAAAATTCAGTACTCCCTTCACTCTCAATCATAAACCAAATTCATTCGTTTGTGTGTGTGTATATATATATATATATATGAGAAATGCTAGTAACACATCTTCTAACACACATTTTTTAACACACTCTCTTTGATTGGTTAAAATTCACATCGGACTCACAAAAAGTGTATAGGACCCACATAATTTGGTGGGACCCATGTGAATTTTAACCAATCAAAGTAAGTGTGTTAAAAGCGTATGTTAAAAGGTGTGTTGCTAACATTCCTTATATATATATATATATATTCTCAAAATACAAACGACTTTCAACAAACTTTACATATCAGTCGGATGGAGATAAAAACATAAATAAGATTTCATGTACTAATTTGATTGGATAGAAAATAAGAAGAAAGAAAATTAACAATTGATGCAATATCATTTGTATCTTAACTACTCATGTAATTGTCGGATAAGCGGGTAAATTACATTAGATGTTAATATATTGATTGATATAATTGTGATGTATGTTTGGATAAGTGATTGATTTGTCAAAATCAGGTGAGCCTACCGTGATTCTGACAATTCCACTATAAATCCAAACATGAAGTTAGAGATGTTTCAACATGACATGATACACAGGTACAATAGTCGTACAATTTAAACTAGGGAAAAAAACTCAGGCATAGTGATATAGACCAATGTTCTGCAAATCGAGTGTTAACTCGGAAGTAAACTTGGTTTATGATAAAATCGAAAGGTTTGACGAGTTTGACCGAGTCAACACTCAGTAAACTCTTGTAAACTCGACCGAGTTTTACGAGTTTACATCTAACAAAAAAAATCGATCCTTTTTTTACGGCCATTTTTTTTTAAAACTCTTCCTTTTCTACAAGCCCAAAGACTAAAACGTTTACTGAATAATTATCTTTACAATAACACGTTGTTCCTGAGATGAAACGTTTCATTTTCTTTCTTCTTTAAGTTCTCAAACCATGAACAGGGGAGCACATACCAGTTAGGGTTGCGATTCGGACGGTGGAAATTCAGATTTCGACGCCGGTTAGGGTTGCGGTGGTGGTGTTTGTTGACCTTTTGAAGAAATTAACTAGTTTATTTTTTAGATAGTTTTATTAACAACTTTAGGAACTTGTGAAAATTTCTTTTTTGGATGGTTTGATGGATGACTTAAACTTAGAGACTTATGAAACTTATGATTTTGTGCGTTAATTTTTGTATTTTGATGCTAAGTTGAAGATAACGTTTTATTATGGTAGTTTGATATAATTTGCCTTTGTAATTAAGTCATATTTTGCACTATTGAAATATTTACAATATTATATTAACTTATATATGTCATCATATAATAAATTCTACATAATTTTAATTTTAGGTAAACTCATACGAGTTATCGAGTCGAGTTTACCAAGACAAAACGAGTTGAGGTAAAATCTCGAGTTGTGAAAGCTTGGTATAGACACTATTCCAATATATTGTTCTCTACCAAAAAGATTGTACAACTGTCATAATTTCTTTTTGAAAGGGTGAGAAAAATTACCTCTCAAGTGTCTGTGATAGAGATATTAAATATAGTTATGGAAGTACATCTAAGTTTGATCCTCTGAGCTATTAGAAATGTTTAGTATCGTAAACGGTTTCTTTTAATTTGCACCACTAAAACTTTGGGTCCAACTTGGACCCATTGAATGTTAGCCATTGATTTGGTAGGAAACCAAAGATGCAAGTTGTTTCCTCTCTCATACCCACATGTAGTTGGCTGCACTGAATCATTTCTTTGTCTCTTTTTTTTGGCAGAATGCTGGGTTTGTTGAATTGTTTCTGGGCTTTTAATAATTAATAAAATTTATTAAGTAATAGTATTACTTTAACAATGTAATGTATTATTAAAATTTGTCGATAAATTAACAAATTAAAAGAAATATAACATGCCTTGCTCTTGTAAGAAGTCAGAAATCCATAACAGTTCCATAACAGATGAATTGAATGAATGAAGAGAGAAGAGGTTACAAGGAGGTTTATATAGCTTCCTCTGAGTCATTACAGTTACAGCTAATATGAATAATTCTTACTAACTTGGATCCACTAACAAGTGCTATGTAAAGCATTTTTTTGTCAAAAAAAAAAAGTGCTATGTAAACTCAGCTGGTGTTGGTAAGTACTGTGCTGACTCAGGTATATGGATTCAGATGAAGGAAATTATCACGTTTTCACGACCAACAACCGGACATTGGATCTGTGGAAATCATTTTGAATCTTGGATCTGAGGGCTCAAATCAATGATATCTGCCAAAACATAACCAAGAGAGAAACATGTTTTTTTTTATTTGTTTTATTAACTTTACTGAAAAAAGGATTTAATCCCATGTTTTTTTGTTGTGGTGTGTAGTGTTGCTTTTTAACCTGGACATTACCTCCTATAGTAGGTCATTTTAATGGTCCAAGTTGGACCCAAACAATTGGTGGTCCAAACTAAATGCACCCAAAATTGAATGAAGATAGAGGCCAAAATTTCATTACGGTTAAAATCTATGAAAATGAATATCAGACAAATTTTAAAACATTATTAACAGAAACTTAATATGCCAAGTCTTCTAAATTCAAAATTCAACGTGAAGGCTCTGCGTAAGAATGAATATCTTGCTTTCTGGCACCTTCAATTTGATATAAACTTTATTTGGTCTCTGAATGTCTCTTTCTCCAAACCACCGGTAAAATTACAAGGCAATAAAAGTTCATTTGTGCAAAATGACTTTCCTCATTCAGGCTTATCTAAATGACCATACATTTTTTGCCAGTTTTGTGAAGCTTCATATCGTGTTCGAAAATTCCAGATATGTGGCTTTTTTGATTTCTCACGAGCTTCAAGGACTTCCTGCACATCGGTTATACATATAGCTTGTTACTCCGAGAAAATGTGTTAAGTTTAAGAGCACTAGAATGGAAAAACACGACCCAAGAGAGTTGTTTTCATTCAAATACTTGTGATACAAATATACAGTGTAGCTCTGAAACAGACTAAGCAACAGTAAACAATACTAACTGCCACCAGTAACCAACTAATAACTAAGATGACAGTAATCAAACAAATTAACATATATTAATCCAGAATACTTCTCCTCGAGTTGGGAAGTGAATGTCTAAAATTCTCAGCTTAGACAGTAAGAGACTAAGAGCAGAAACTTCTGCCAGCTGGTGTTGGAACCTCATCTGAGGAGACATGATCTTGGATGAAATCGCGGCCAATATCAATATATTTGGATCGTTCGTGGAACATTGAACTAGAGACCAAATGAATAACATATATTATTATCACAGAACAGGATAGCAAAATAAATGGTAATCTCAAAACAAGTTAGCAAGTGCTTGAGCCAAATTATTTCACCAGCAACGTTACCCAATAGCTGATATTCAGCCTCTGCAGAATATCTGAAACTATGGGCTTTTCTTTATCAGTAGGCAATTAATGAATCTCTCAAACATACACAAAAGCTTGTTATTGAGCATCTGGTGTCTGGTCAACTGCGTAAATGCAGTGAGATTAAGAGAGGAGACAGGTGAATAAAATACCTCAGCCTGGCAATGTGTTAAAGTATCCCAAGTCCCCAACAAGTGATGAACGGCTTGTAAATGTGGGGTGCAAATTGGCTTAGATAGTTGACTACAAGCTTGTGATGTAAAGGATGATTTATTTTTAAAAAAATTATAATAGTAAGGTACAGGCAGTAAGGGACATACGCATGTAATGCTTGAGACTGAAACACGGACATCAACTGTTGATATTGCTGCATAGTCAACTTAAAAGAAGACTCGGCCACTGAACTGTCAAAATCAATGAATGTTTCTCAATTGACCCTGATGTTTGGGTTTTTTGTAGCTGGGAGGATAGCCATGCAATTTATAGCATCTGCCTTTGATGAGGCTAAAGATGCCAAAAGGTGTTGTTTAGAGAATATGACGTTTATATGTGTCTTTTAGATTTGGCATCTTGGCTTGGAATTGCTATTTCTGATTTCTGAACTGAAAAGCAAAAGGAACTGTAGAATCAGACTAAGACATGAATGAACCAACTTCACACTCCTTTTCCCTCTGAATACTCATGGAGAAGACTTTGTTTATAGGAGGAAAGGGACTATTGATAGGATTTGATCTTTGATTAGAGAAAAGGAGTCATTACGAATTTTTGATCCATGAGGATGCACATCATGTACTGCATGTGATAGTCCTCGACAACTGATCCTATTTTGCTACAGGAACAACTGTGTATTGGACGGTATTCATTGAGGTCTTCCCGACGACCATGAAGTTAGGTGAAATACTGACTTGAGGAAACCTTGAGAGAGACTCTCAGTTTTTATTTTCAGTTACATTTCATTGTTAAAATGCTCAAATAAATCATAACACGTCTCTGCAGCAGATTTACAGTAGATTACACTTCAACAACAACAACAACCAAGCCTTATCCAACTAAGTGGGGTCGGCTACATGAATCAAACGACGCCATAGTGTTCAATCAAAAACCATGTCTTTCTCCAACTTACTTATCTATAGATCCTTCCTAATAGTTTCTCGTATAGTTTTTCTAGGCCTACCCCTACCTCTAGTGATCTGGCTCCCCTCCAGCTGATCTACTAGTCTTCTCTCTACATCCCAAACCACCTAAGTCTAGTTTCTACCATTTTTCTGCTATAGGTGCTACCCAAACTCCCTCTAATGTTGTCATTTCTGATTCTATCCCGTCTACAGTAGATTACACTTGAACTAATGTATTTGGCAATTAATTTTAATAATTGAGAAGAAACAAATTCATCTACCAAGCAGATGACAACCGAAGATCAAATGACTTTGGCTGCTGTAGAATTGAACCAACAAAGCCATATTTTTATGGGCCAACAAAGCCATTTCCATGTCCAGACTTTGTGAGCTATAGGTCTCACTTAGTCGATGACTGAGAAGCCAAGAGTGTGTCATTTTAATAATTGAAAGCACACGCCATTGGTTGACTGCAAAGCCATGGACTGATTGATACCAAGACTCAGTACAAAAAACAGAGCTCGATAAAGGAACAAGAAACTGGAAACAGATCTCAGAGAGAAAAAGCTCAAACCACTTCTGATACCACGTTTAGGGGGGCAACCCGAGAATGGAGAAAAATGAAGAGAGTTATTCTCATTCAGCTACTTGTACATTAGCTTATAAAAAAATAAAAAAAAATACTGCATATTATTACATGTATATGGTGTAATTCTGAAATTGACCAACTATAGTAACTTACGGTAAAAAAATACTAACTGCCACTAAAAACTAACAGATAACTAACATAACCATCATCAAAGAAATTAACTTCTATTAATTTGTAATAAAAAGATAGATAAACTTCCATGCGGATCAATTAAGCTATGCAACTGGTGCCAATATGAAAACAAGAACAGCATTAAAAACAAAGCTCTTGCCAATTTCACGGTGCTTTCATCATTCAGAGAAGAGCAATAAGGGCATCATCTAGAAAGACAATTAGAAATGAAGAGAATTTGTCTTGAGCCGGGAGTTATAAGGGCAGGTTCCTTAACTCTCTAACAACAAACACCAAATAACGAAATGACGAATTTTAATACAAATTCACCTGCAACGCACCCTTATATCGATAATTACATACATTGTTCTGTCAAATACTCCTACAGTTTCAAAATGAATCCCGTTTAAGGTTTATACACACATTAAGAAATGCAATGATTTAAAGAAAGAGAATTGTTATTTTACCAAATTATCCTTATTAACTATTAGTTTGTTTTCCATTAAAGTAAAAGTAATACTTTAGGAGTAGCTTACATAGTATTCATTGGAGGGTATAATTGGAAAGAAAAGGTTATTATTGCATTGGAAACTGAAAATGACATTCACTATGAAACAATTTCTTTGCTAAAGAGACATTCATTTAGAAACATAGGAAGTATCAATTAAACGATCCCCCTTTTGTTTGTTCGGGCCACAAGAACATACACACACGCATTCAACCCATGTGGGAAATATGCCAAGGCATCCAATACATGAAAGATACAATCACACAACATATCAGTTGTTCCATTGAGGTATAGTCAATCAACAGAAGAACTCGTAGGCCATATTCAAGACGATGTAATGGTATCAGACTTTGTGTGTTCCAGCAAAGTGGGAAATATGTTGTAAAAAAGCCTTGATATCCACATAAAAAGAAAAATATGTGCAGCTATAATATCTATACAATTATACAATGAGAGGACGAAAATAGAAGAACCACTCATCTTCTTCAATTTTCCCAAACACAAACAAAAAGGACCAAGTTCAAAGAATATTTAACCCTTTAAAGATTTTGAACATATATAAATTACTCATTGATGATGAGGAAATAGGAACCAACCTCGACTTGAGATTTTGGTTTGGTCTTGAGCATTAAGCAGTCAGTCCATGCTTTCCATTTACCACGACAGTTATCAAGAGTACCAAGCCTGTAATACTGCTTCATTTGATAAACCGGGGCTGCACACGTTAAACACGCAAACTTTATCAATACTGGGATGATCCACTCGTAAAAGACGCAAATAATTTATGTTTTGGGTGAATGGTGATTACAGTAGCAGAACCAGAGTGCATCAAAGTGTTCGAAGCACGATAATTTGCGTTTCACTGTGGAGCTTGAATCTTCGTTCTCTGACGACATAACTGCAACAAACTGAAAATCGGAGCACCCAACAGCTTATTAGATTCAATATTCTTGTTGAATAGAAATGACAACGGATTAAGGGACGATAACCAAAGATATTGAGAGTCCCAGCATATAACATTGCAGACAATACAGGATTCCACCACAGCAAAAACCCAATACAGAAACACAGTTAACAAATTATACTTTTACATAGCACCGGTAATAAAATATCAAAGTAATGTTTTTTACAGCATCAGAACAACATTTATTAATTTATTTATAGTCTTTGTTGAGTTAAGAAACAAAAACAGTAAATTTAATTTGCATAACAATTTCCGTTTGAAAAAACTGTAAGTCTAAATTTGATATCCTTTTATTTTCTCTGATTGTGGAAAGATGGCAACAGATAGCAACATGACAACATTATCAACAATAAATTCTTTGCTAAAGAACCCAGTAATAAATCACTATAGAGTTAAACTTCTATTAGAACTACAACATTCGAATTCATATCAATGCATCTCAAACAGAAAAATGGGGAGGATGGAATGTACCTCGACTGAGAACAGATTGAGGGTCGATTTGGGAGCTGCCGAAGACGGCGAGCGGAGAAATTGGGACGACGGCCGAGGGTTATCGAGGAGACGACGGTGACGTGGAGGAATTGTCGGAACAAAAAATTAATACCCAAATAAAATATTTCAAAATAATTACTTTTTTTTCGTACTTCTCTCTTCTTCTTTTTTTCTTTCTTCTTTCTCTTCATCTAGAATTTACATTATACGGTGAATAAGTGGATATCCAGAATTTGAACATCGACTCCTGCATATAAAAATGGATTGTCCTACCAACTGAACTATGTTCATGAGACTGTACTTCTCTTTCTTTAATCTTAGTATGTTAGTTCTTGTGCACTTATAAGAATGATTAATTATTCATCAAAAAATTGTCTCCTTAACTCAATTGTTAAGAACAATACATAATATATATTAGGTTTAAGGTTCAAACTTCGGACATCAAAAAAAAATTTGTCCAAGAGAAAAAAAAGAACGATTAATAAATTTTAGCAAGTATAGTTAAAATGGTTAAAAAGATATAGACATTTAATAAGTTGGAGGGTCAAACCAAATTCGGGTTTATTTCCATTTATTTATCATCCGCTTATAATGTACTACATTTGTAAATGAGATGATTGATATGTCTTATTATTGATATATAAAAAATTATTAAATAAGAAAATGATATGAGATTAAATAATTTTAGGATTAATAAAATTATTAAATAAAACTTTAGAACTAGAGTCACCTTTTTTTATGTTTTATAAAAAAAAAAACCAAATGTATACGTGTCCTGTTTCCGGAAGTTATTCAACCAAATTTGACTGAAAATGATGATAATAGAAAGAGTTAATTTCACCTTTGATCTTCTAAGTATTTTGATTGTGCAATTTTTCATTTATTTTTAAACAATATTGGCCTTTTATATTTTCCCCATTGGGATTTGGTAGTCTTCCGTTAATAGCATGATTTTTCTTTAAATTTAAACTTTTTTCTTCTTCAGAGAATTAAATTTTAAATTTTAAAATGCCAACAAGTTTGAAACTCTCATTATGAATTTTATACCTTCTCATATCTTTAGATTGATCGTTGATCTTTTTATTTTGCTTTTAAAAGAAAAGTCACTTCGCAAGTTGAATGTCACGTCAATAAATGATGTCACTTAAATTTTGGAGGAAATTGAAAAAGGGCTATCAAATTGAGAAAAACAAAATGAAGGGCTAAAATCACTCAAATAAGTGAGATCCAAAATTGCACAACTATATTTAGGGGCTAAAAACGCAATCAAGACTACAAATTGAAAAATAAACCAACCGAGGTGCTGAATAATTGAAAAGTTCTCAATCATAAACACCAATTTATTTGATTATTATCAATTTCATCAGAATTTTGAATCAGCCAAAAAACATAGAAAATCTAAAACTTATTAGCCACACAAGAAAATAACAGCCAAAAATAGTAATGAAGGAATTGGTTTCTACGCATGGTGCATTTCTTGGCTCACAAATATCGAGATGATTTAGAGCATACACTTCACCTGCACATATGGGTGGTATCACACTGCCCAATGCTTTTGTGTCATAATATCACGGATAATTGACATTGAAATTGAGTAGTTAAACTATCCATGGTAGTAATGCATTACTACCTTCCTTTTCCTGCAATTGTCTGATTTTGTGCACATTTTGTATTACTTTTGACTTTTTTTTCTTGTAATTAATATTTATATTATTGAAGAGAAGCCCAACGGTAATATACATTTATTCAAGCCAACAAACTATACATTTCTCTTCATACATATTTAACTCATGCAACGGTAATATATATTTTTTTCACTCATGCAACAGCTAATTTTTTTAACATATATATTTGATTATTTATCCTATTCCATGGTAAAAAAAAAACTACACATTTCTTTTAAAAATGAACCCCAACAATCAAGGATTTTGGTCCAATTATATACAAAATGTCTGATACATTTTATATATTTTCATTACACAATTTTATATACTATGTAAAATATAATTTAAAGTATATTGTAGTTGTAAGATAAGTGGGACCCATTTTAGAGTTTTAGAGGAATGATATGCATATTTAGAAAATGTAGTTGGATGGTTTAAATAATTGAGAAGTGTAAAGTAATATATATTATGTGGGTTCCATTTATACCACCCGTTTGGATGGCATGGATGTGGGTGCTGAGTAACAAATTCTTTTTAGCACAGACACAAAAACAGCAAATCAGAAGGACAAGTTATAATTCTTGTTGGAACATGTGTGGAAATTGAGTTAAAAGACTAAACACATATTCCCATGTTGGATAGAACTAGTGTTGTGTGAATTGAAAAAAGTGGAAGTTCCACATCAGATTGAACACACACATTAGTAGTGTTTATATAGTGGGGGTGTACCTCTAATAGGGGTACATAATTAAGTGAACGAAGTAAGCACTAGAGAAAAAATATATATTGATATATATTTTATTATTTGGAAATGATAAAT
>Ga0228711_1002910_pt1 | contig 26524 bp, 16 predicted proteins | sample MedpolnodulmetaG_2_FD_177996 | JGI IMG/M metagenome (GOLD analysis project Ga0228711, IMG submission 177996) | Root nodule microbial communities from Medicago polymorpha collected in Santa Monica, California, United States - brown nodules | ecosystem: Host-associated > Plants > Roots > Nodule... | reverse complement strand
AAATTGTACTTTGATTATGGATCCTGCACACTTGAACAAATTGTTTAGCATATCCAATTGATTATTTTTAATACCTTGTTATTGTCAAAACTCAATAGGTGACTTGTGAAACACCCTTGTTCCAACAGGGCAGCTTAATGGGCCTTTGGATGGTAGACTTAGACTTTCAAATGTTTTTGAAAATGAAAGTGTTCCAGCAGCAAATAATTGTAAAAGGGGTGTCTGAAAAAGCAAAAAAAACAAAGAAAGGTAGCACAAGCTTAGGTGCACCGAGGTGTATGACGTTGAAAGAATTAGCTTCTCATGGTTCTAAAGGAAGAGGGAAGATGGGATAGGATGAGGGAGGTCAGAAAAGGAAAGGTTTGGGGTGTGCGGGGAGGAAGAAAACGGGAGTCTTGGCGTTTGGGGGTGGGTCGCTGGAGATGATTTTATCGGCTTGTCCGTTGTTGCTGGTGTCAGGTGTCCAACATATCATGGAAGAGGAGGGGTTTGTAGTGCCAGAAACTCATTTAGATTCGATGGGGGATATCCGTAGGAAAAAGGTGGATGTGGAGCAGTTGTTAGTTGTGGAGAAGGAAGTGGGTATTACTTTTACATTGGCGGATGCAAGAGTGGTGGACAAATTGGTTGTATCCAAAGAGGTGGACGTGAAAAATAGAAGAATTAGGTAGAGAATAGTGGGTAATCAATGATTTTGTTATCCTTTAATATTAGAGGAATTAGAGGAGTTTTGAAACGGAAAGAGATTAAGGATTCGGTGAGAAATCAAAAGGTAGATTTTTTGGCTATTCAAGAATAAAAAATGGAGGTGATGACATACACGGTGTGTAATAATCTATGGGGGGTGATGATTTTCAATGGGCGTTCCTTCCCTCGGTAGAAAATAGTGGTGGCATTTTATCTATTTGGTTTAAGTCGACGACAAACATTAATTATTCTATTTTGTAGGTGAAGGTTTGCGTGGAGGGAGCCTCGATTGGGGAGTAGAAATAAAAAGGTGTTTTGTTGTGAATGTTTATTCAAAGTGTGACTTATCGGCAATGAAAAGGTTGTGGGAGAATTTGGTGGTGCATAGAAATTCTTTGGGTGGGGGTGCGTGGTGTTTTATCGGTGATTTTAACTCGGGTTTAGAGGCGGAAGAAAGGAGAGGTGAATGTTATGCCTAGTGTGAAGTATAGGGCGCTATTTAATGGGGTTGTCGAAGAGTTGGAGGTGGAGGATGTGGATTTGGTGGGGAGAAAGTTTACTTGGTATCAACCAAACGATCGATCAATTAGTAGAATAGATAGAGCGTTGGTATCAGATAAGTGGAGGGAGTATCGGGGAAATTTATCTCTTTGGGCTCTTCCTAGGGATGTTTCCGATCATTGTCCCCTAGTGTGGAAAGTGGATGCTAGCGATTGGGGTCCTAAGCCGTTTCATTTTATTAACTTTTGGCCTGAAAACCGCAAGTTCAAGAGGGTAGTGGAGGAAGCTTGGAGGAAGTATGGTGCAAGTGGGTGGATGGGTTTTGTGTTGAAATCCAAAGTGAAAGGGTTGAAGGTTGATATTAGGGAGTGGAGTAGACTGGAATACGTGAATGTTGACATGAGGTTACTTAAGTTGAAGGAAGAGATTGAGGGGTTGGATGGTAAGAGTAAAGAGGGGTTGTTAACTAATTTAGAAGGGGATGAGTGGTAATCGAAGTTTGAGGAGTTGTGGAGGAGTGGAAATCGAAGTTTTATTCAAATCCTTCTTAAATGGTATCAAAATTTTATTTGTTTGGATAAAAAAATCCTCACTTCTCAGGATATCTAACATATGGATGCCAAAGAAAATCATCGATAGTTAAGTCTCATGCCAACTTACCATTGTCAATTTTCAAGTTCTGAACCTTATGCCACCTAAACAATAAAGGGTCTTTGTGGTTGATCAATATGAGTTGTGGTTGCCAGTTTGTGAACCTCTTCCACACCTAAACTTGAACCAAGTAAAAAGGTGATAGAAGAGTAAATTCAACAGGAAATCTATCATCACCAACATGATATTTTGATATAGATCAATAGTTGTTTTCTTAAATAAATTTAAATCCTTATATATGCTAGCCAAAACAGTTGGTGCCAAAACAGTTGGATTTACTCAAGAGAGATTAACAACAATAGAAATAAAAAAAACAATTTTTCAACATTTTTTTATAAGAAAAAACAAAAATTGACAACCAAGTAGCAGGAAGGCTTCATGTTCAATTTCACTACCTGTATTGAAGAACATATCCATCCATAATCATGTGTAAGTGTGACCTTCATTCCTATTAGTAAGTTGTTTTCTTTCAAAGATCAATTCGTTTCCACCTCTCTCACAAAAGGAAATAAGAAATGTATTTATATTATAACACCATTTCCTCACAACACGTTGTCGCAAGTTTTTATTTTTAAGTATGCGACACTTTGTGCTTATTATAGCTTCAAAGATTCCAACTTTCTTCCACACTGATTCAAACTCTGGTTTGAGTTTATCAAGCCAACAAACCCATTTCAGTTGATGGAGGCGCCACCCAGTGAATTTGATTTCAAAGGCCACTCCTTTAATTCAAAATCAAAAGATGATGAAAATTGGTTATACTTAAGAGTTAGTTCATCAATGGAATATGCAATGGGTTTATGTAAATTGGTTGTTCTAAGAGTTGGTTCACTATCACCAGTAGGTGAAAGCATGAAATCTTCCTTCACCTCCATTATGTTATGTTCCAATGCTTTTTCATTCATCATGGGTATAAACCTATGCATGAAAACGCTATAATATTTGACGAGAAATTGTGATGGAGTTGAAACAAAACTTACAATGATGATTTTTTTTTGGTCTAGAAAATGATTGCTTTGTAAAGGCCATACTTTGTTGCATCGAAAATAAATGCCGAAGAAGAGAGGATGGTGAATGTGTGAAAACCCAAAATTATTCAATATATATTTAAATTCTCCCGTGTTGATATTATAGTTTCTCGTCAAATATTATAGCCTTTACATGCCTTTTTGAAAGAAAGCGACTTACAATATATTCGCTTCACATGATTCAAATGTCTCTCTGTTTGTTTGGTTTAAGAAATCAGTTACACGCATCAAAAAGCTAATTTGGGTTTTCTACACACATTTTCCCCTTCACATGATACTTAATGTGCAAGAATGCTTTTGTAAATTCTAAATAATCCGAATAATTCTACAAAATGGTTCATTTCATGATTTCCATAATTAAAGACATGATCCTTAGCTAGCATTTTAATTCTCTCCATCACAATGGTTCACTTCAAAAATTAAACAACTTATTAACAAATTAAAATGAGCACATATTTTAGAAAATGCTTTCACAAGTAAAAGGATCCTTATATTGTTTTTTTTTTCAACATTGCAGTGATGTTGTTTTTGGAAATGTACTAGTCTTCTTTCAATAAAAAATAAATAAAAATTTACTTATACATTAGATATTATCATATTTAATCTTTGTACTTAGATATAAGAATGATCATTTAACTATTTATTATATGATCTATGAAAATTAAGTATCTTTCAATTAAATTTTTCTTTATCGGAGATAATCTTATTCATGAGTACCTATCTCAACCAAAATTTGATTTTTGGTTGTGGGAATCAGATGGTTAATTTAAGTTTCAGTTAAAAAATAAATTAAAATAAAAGTATTATATTAATTAGAAATATTTTTGTCTTTGTAATTGGACCAGACTAGTGGCCCTTAACATAAAAATTGCGTCTGTCTTCTTGGTAGAGAAAATCACAACATTGAACAAATGGACAATTTGGGTTTATGAACAAATTAGCTTTTTTGCATGTGCAAGGATGTTTGTGTGATTGTTACATAAAGCATGCATGATACTGTGCCAATTTGTTACACTGCCAAGGATGTACCTTACCTGCAAAATTTGTTACTAAACAAAACTATGGTCTTAAACCCATGATGAATATTATAGTTCATCATTTTCATTAAATATTATAGGTTTTTTCATGCATAGTCTAAAACTTGTAAGTTAAGTTTCATGCATCAACCTCACCATTTTCATTATATATTATAGCTTTTTCTTGCATAGTCTCATATCATGATGAATGAACAACCATTGAAAGATACCATCATGGAGATGAGGGAAGATTTCATGATTTCACCAGCTGGTGACAGCAAACAAACTTTTAGAACTGCACATTTTCTTAAACCTATTGGAAATTCCATCCATGAACTTAACCTTAACCCATCATCATCTTCTTTTTCTTCTGTTTCTGAAGCAAAGGAGTGGCCCTTGAAAATCAATTTCAATGGGTGGCCCTACCCACAAGAGAAATGGGTTCAGTGGGTTGATGAACTTAAGCCCAAATATGAATCAGTGTGGAAAAAAGCTGGCATCTTTGAATCTATAATGAGTACTAAGAGCTGCATAATTAAAAACCAAGACTTGGTTTGTAGGGTTGTTGAGAAATGGTGCTGTGAAACAAACACCTTTGTGTTTCTATTTGGTGAAGCAACAATCACTTTGGAAGATGTCATTGTTTTGGGGGGATACTCTCTCTTTGGTCATCCTATTTTCAAACCACTTGAAGATCAAGAAATGAGAAAGGTAGAACAGAAGCTCATCAGCATTGAAAGCCAAGAGATCATTTCAAAAGGTATGGCGCTTTCCACATCAGTGTGGATGGATATTTTTATTGACAAAGATAGTGAAATTGAGCATGAAGCATTTCTTGCTACTTGGTTGTCAATTTTTGTTTTCCCTCATAAATACTCTCTGGTAAAAAGTTCTTTGTTTCCTATTGCCGTTCATCTAGCTAGAGGGATTCCTATTTCTTTGGCACCTGCTATTTTTGCTAGCTTATATAAGGATTTAAGGTTGTTTAAGAACACAATTGTTGATTTAAAAAAATGTCCTGATAAATTTCCCTTGGTATTGGATGTTAATCTGCAATCACCCTTTTACTTGGTTCAAGTTTGGGTTTGGGAAAGGTTCAAAAATTTGCAGCCACAACCCAAGTTGATCAATAATGGAGACCATGTATTGTTGAGGTGGCATAATGTTAAGGCCTTGAAAATTGATAATGCGAGGTTGGTATTAGATTCAGCTATTGATGGTTTTATTTGGCGTCCTTATGTTCAATATGCTGATAAGTGTGGAGTATTTTATCCAAATGATGAAACTTCGGTACCATTTAAGAAAGATTTGGTAGTAGAACAAATGCTCTCATTTGTTATATTCTTGAGAGTTTCTGAGCTAGTTGGATTTGAGTCTATAGAGCAATATCTACCACATAGAGTTGCTATGCAATTCGGATTTGATCAAGATGTTCCTGGTCATGTGTCTAGATTAAACGAGACCAAAGCCGCTGCTTGGAAAAATTACTCCAGACCCTTATCTGATACAAGTTTATATTTTCCATCTAAATTTTTTGAGGCTGGTATTACCACAAGTTATGCAAAGTGGTGGACCAAATCAGTATTACGTCCTCAAGGTTTCGTTAAGAATTTTGAGCCGCGGAAGATAAGTGCAAGTGAATCAAAATGTGAACCTCGTGCTACGATTCCACCTGAACTTCCTTCTCATAAACTGGTTGGCTGCACTGTTACTATAGGAAAATCTAGTGATGATAGTTCAAATACTAGACAGGGTGATAAAATTGTTGATGATGATGTTCCTTCTGGTTCTATCCCTAAACTTTTGAAAACTATGTCCTTTGAAAAATGTGTTGAAGATGATTTGTTAGCTGAGAAATATGTTGATGGGGATCCTCCTTTATCTGCAAAAGATAACACTCCGACTCCTTTGATATCTATTGAGGATCGTAAGCTTGTCTTGGAAGATGTTGATTTTAAAGATGGAAATGAGAGCGAAGAAGCAAGACTGTAAAGTGACACAATCTTCCAATCTGAGAATCAAACTGAAAGCTTTAACTATCTATCTGAAGTAGAGGAACTGGAACAGAGAATTAGCCGACTCGAGAAAGTGGTTACAGAGTTGAAGATGGCAAGGTTAGGCCATAGTTGAAAACATTATTAGCTCATCAAACTGAAACATCATTGCATGTTTACTTATGTTACTTATTTCTTATACTAGCTAAGCTACATGACAGAATGTTAAAAAACATGACCAAATGAAACATGGTCTTCTAGGGCATTTATGTTGGTAATTTGTTCTGTTTTTACTTGATTATTACACAGAAACATAGTTATCAATGTTTACCTACTTGCGCTGTCAAACAAAATGTTCTCCTATTTGTATAAACTGATTAAGTTTTCATTTGCAATAGTAAACTGTATTAATAGCATTGAAAGCAAGTATAAATCCATATCAATTATTTAAAATCTGTGAAATTATCATTAGCACATTAGAACCTATGGACTGTTTTATTAGTTGGTTCAAACTTCTCAATATGCATTTTTTTCATTTTCATTGTTGATAGAAAATTGAATATATATTGGTTGGTGACAAAATAATGGTTTTCTTTGATTTATATCAATCTTTTAATCTTAAAAGGAAGGATTAAAACTATGTTAGGGAAAAAACCTGTTCAATGTTATACAGTAGGTTGTTGCCTTGAAGCAACTTGAGAGAAATGGATTTCAAGAGAACAAAGAGTTTCTTGCAGAGGTTTTGACAGACTACCTTGACCTATTGATTTCACCAATAATATACTAGCACTGGTAGGGGTTGGGCTTAAGAGACTAGACTCTTTAACATGCAAATCATGATTTGAATCGCAAATGGAAGAAATGCTTGTATATATTAGGGTATTAACCTGTTAAATAGTTCATAAGAGTAACTATATGATGTAAATTATGTAATTATCGATGTACAATGAAAAAAAATCTCCATATTTTTTACTCAATTTTATAATATTCATCATAATACATTGTGTTTCGAAGTTAATTTGGAATAAACAAATACCTAGATTTGAGCTTAATAATGATTACAAGCTCGTTAATTTTCAATTGAGAAGTAATGTATTTAAATAACATACATATGATTTTGGCACTCTAAAATCAAATCGTTAGGGTAGATACGAGGTTGACCGAAAGGAGATACTCACCTATGTCGAAAAATAAATTTACCAATAGAATCCTTAGGAGATGAATATGCAAAATCAGCAACATGTTTCATTCATTTAAGTGCCATAAACCAAAAAAGATGTTTCACAACTTTGACAAATGGATTTTATCTCGTCTTGTATTTAAGTGTTATAATATTTTCTTGTATGTCCTAGTCAGCTGCCACTTCTTTCATGTAATCACTTCAGGTTTTTCTAGGGAAAATAGATAATGCTCTAGCTTTTTCTAGGGAAAATTCGTAAACATTTCAGGTTTGATGTTGGAGTTCCAAACCTACTATGATTTTCTAGAACTCCATTTGTAGGCCTGAGTTTGGGAAAACTTGTATTTTCAATCATTGTCAATGCAAATCAAATCGGTTATTAGGTTATTCCAGCATTTGTAGGCCGATTTCAACTTGGATCATTATGAGGCTTTACATGTCAGCTCATCCATTTCCTTCTTGATACACTTCAAATCTACCTTCACGAGTATAAAAGAATTTTTCCGTATTTTCATGGACCAACTGTATATTTTAACCTGAATTTAATTATTTTTTCAAGGCTTCAGCCTGAATTTAATGTAAATAATTTTTATATTATTTTGTATATTATTCAGTAAAAAGAATATAATTTAAGCCATCATCGCACCTCAACACTGGACATTTAAGAACTTACCGTTGCAAGTTTGATCCACGGCATCCCAAGTAGGGCTGAGCATAGAAACCGGACCCACCTGAACCCGATCAAACCGGCAATCAATTTCGTTCTGCGAGCAGGTTGTGACGGGTGTGCGGGTCAACGGGCCATGACATTCAGCTTCACATGGTTTGAAATAGTTGGGCGCAGTTCTTAAAAAAATTAACCAACCCCGGCCTTAGTTAGAGCAAAATAAGAAAATTAGCCATTACCAACACACTAAGGACCAAAAATGTACCAGCCCAATTCATTACATGGTATAAAAATCCATTTCAGCGTCATTCAAAACCCTAGATCTACATCTCAACATCTCATGCGGCTTCCTAAGAACAAACTATGCTCAATTATGTGAAAGAGTCCGATAATGTAATTGTTGGAAAACAAGATCTTCTGTTTCACTCCGATATGGCTGTTCAAAAAGAAGCTAAAGAAACAATTAAAGAAAAAGGAAGAAAATAAATTGATCATGAAGCGGTTTTGTTAGAAGAGGAATACTTGAAGAATCAAGAAGAACTTGTGTGTCTGGCAAGACAAAAAGAAGATGACAGCGATTCTCTTTTCATACTCTCGATTTTGTTGATAACAAATGAAGGATAAATTGTAAGACTAGTTTTGATGAGTTATGATATATATTTTTATTAACTTCCAGTTTAATATTTATTTTCAGCACTTGTCTTTGTCTCAGATGCTTGCTATGTTTTATGCACTATTTATTTTTTTACTCCAGCTACAATTGAAAAAATTTAAAACAAGAACTTTTTTATTGTTAGTTTTAATCCTCTGTGAGTATAATATATCTATAGCAAATAAAATGATGCAGGATTTCATACCAGTAGCAGAAAAAAGCATGGAAAAGTCCTTATGATATCATGTATTTCATAATGCCAGAGAAGGGCAAAGAATTGAAAAAGTCCAAAGTGAAAAACATTTGAGTTTAGCAAGATATGCAGTACGGATGCAAATATTGGACGCGATACCGACATCCGTATGTAGTCAACAGTAAAGTGATAATTTGAGAAAATTAAATGGAACTAATCAAATGTGTCGTGCTGGTTTTAAGAAGTGTTTAATTTGGATTTTTTTGAAAACTTTTAATGGATCGGTAAGGGTACAACCTCAGCAAGGAATTTCATAGAAGCTAGTTAGCTATAGCACCCAAGAGTAAAATCTGTAAATATTTAGGTTGATGCAGATCTGATTTGGATGATGATTCCATAAATGATCCACCTATAACAGAAAAGGAATGAAGACTTATTCACACACCAAATAACAAAGGCCTTATTGGAAATGGGTCAAAACAGAGAATAGAGAATGTACATCAAGTGCATATACGGTAACATGTGTATGTTATCCGAGGAACATGTAAAGACTTAAAGGAGATATTAACATACCGATGCTTGTCGAAAATATATAGGAAGTAACATAATTTCCAAGGAAGTAATATTTTGAGAAAATAGAAGTGATCGATTGTAACCACATGTGTCGGTGTCAGCCACCAGACTCACCGTCAATCTGAAATGTCATTGCTACATGTTGGCAAGAATTTAATTGAAAACTTTCAATGGATTTTCAATGGATCAGTAAAGTTACAACTTCAGCAAGCAATATCATATCAGCTACAACACCTAGGGTTAAAATCTGTAAATATTTATGTTTATGCAGATCTGATTAGGATGATATAATTCCATGGATGATCCACCTATAAAAACAAAGGCCTGTAGGAAATTTGTCAAAACATATGATACTTTCCCTTGTAATGGAGAATGTACATGATGTGCATATATTCAAACATTTCTATGTTATCCTTGATGGAGATATCGACATACTAATCCTTATTGAAAATAGAAAAAAAATATTATCAAGATAGATATTATGTTTTTTATGATGAATCGACAATCAATTTGTATACAATTTATCCTCTCATGAAAAATTGGATTGTAGTAGATCTAGTGCATGCTAAGTGTAGCTTTTGCAAAATCTCTGTTACTCATTTGACATTTTTTCATACTCATTGCATAAGTACAAATTCTAAAGTAAATGATTTCTCAAAGGCTAAGTAGAGTCATAAACTAAACCACTTTTTTTGGGCAAAATAGAATATGTCATTTCTTCAGCAATTAGATGACAAATACATGAAGTAATAGAATTAAGGACATGGGAGCAAGCCTTGAAGATGGATGCTCTAACAAGACTATGAGAAACCCTATAACTTGTGTCCTTACAATTCGCTACTAATAAAATTGGTATCAAAATTTTGGTAGCAAATCTCATATTCTCTTGCAGTGCTCATTCAACTGGAAAGTGTTCATCAATGGCAGAAGTATTAATATAGAGATGATAAGCTTATTTGATGCTATTAACACCGTCAAACAGTTTGATTCCAAACAATTTTTTCGGTCACCTCGCATGTGCATGGGAATTTTTAAAATATCACGTGCATTTCTCCATGTTGAAAATCTTGGATATCATGGTTTAAGATTACTTCTTATGCATGGGAGCCAGGTGTTTGTTAGGAATTCCTCTCTAAGAATGGTTTTGTTAAAATTGATTGTGATGGATCTGTTACGAATCACAGAGTCCTAGCTACTATTGGAGGTGGTATATAATGTTGATGGTGCTTTTTTATTTAGATTTTCCGTTTAATTAGCATATCTACTGGCGTTAGGATGTTTGAGACTATTCCTATGTTTGCTTCTCTAGACATATGAACTAAGAATCCAACTTAAGGACTTCTTAAAGAATATTGAAATTTTCACTGAGTTTAAAAGAATTTTTTCATATTTTCATGGACCAAATGCATATTTTAACCTGAATTTAATTTTTTTTCATCGGTTTAGCCTGAATTTAATGTAAATAATTTTGTATATTTTTCAGTAAACATAATATAATTTAAGCCATTATTGTACCTCAACACTGGTCATGTAACAACTAATTGTTGCAAGTTCGATCATTGGCATCCCAAGTCAAAAAAAAAATATATAATTTATCTAAAATCATTTGATAATTTTCCTTAACCTCAAAGCATATTATATATTGAAATCACATCTAATCTTTTAAGCCGAACCTCATAGTCCTTAACCCTTAAAATTGAGTCCCCTCTCTTACTACTTCTTAGATCTCCATTTTATTTATCTCTTCTTTTTTCCCTTTATGTTATTTCATTTTTATTTCCTGTGTTTCTAGGTATTCTTCATTTTATCAGCATTGTATAATTGTCTCTATGAGTTGATCAACTGCATATGTGATTTGGATTTCCGATTTGATTCATTTTAACTAATTTTCTACCCGATCTAACAATTTCAACATGCCGACTATGTGTACAATTCTAGGTCAAGTTAGTTCATGTCTGAATTTCATAACACTTGGTGACGATGAAGGTGAAGATCATATTGGATATGAAGATCTATAATTAAAACGGTTATCAATCTTACAATCAAATCGACGAAATACCAAAGGTATATCTTCTATACTAAATCGTTGTTTATATTTTTCTTCATTATAAATTGAATTTGATCTTTCAATTTCATAAACCAAATCAATTTTTTATTGATTTGATCATATTTTCTAGATCTCTTCTAAATTTATATTTTAATATATAATTTATGAACATTTTCTTTGTAATAATCTGTTTTTTTTTGTTCATTTTTTTATAAAAAAAAAAAAAAATTATTTTAAATTTTTTTTTTTTTTTTTTTTTTTTTAATTATTAATTTATAAAATAAAATAAATTTTTTTTGTGTTTTAACAATTAGACATTTAGCAACAAAAAAAAAATTGATGAGGCATCAATTGAAATATGTATTATGGGCGAACCGATAAAATCTGATACAATTTAGATTAGAATCCGACACAAATTAGAAATTGTGTGAAGAATAGCATAATGAGAGTTTTAGAGAGAAGAAAATAATTTGCTTAATGATGATTGATTTTCAAATGAGGTAAAAGGAATTGTTAATTACAACAACAAACACTAAAGGAGTAAAATGGCATTATGTAATATCTAATTCAATTCCTACAACAAATTGCCTCACCAAATTCCCCTTATGTTAGTGAACAAATGAATGTGTTTGTTTTAATTTGATATAATTATTATTTTTCAATTAAAATTTCAAGTATAATATATATTCTATGTGATGTATATAATTTTGTGTAGCCATTTTTAGATCGTTCAAATTATGCATAATGAACATCGTGTATCACTATGAACAGGAATTTGGATTTCCCCTCATCGTTTGCTATATCAGTAGTTATAATAATAACTAAATCAGCTGGTTGATGAAGCCATAACTAAGATTGAATCTCATCAGCCAAAGAATCATCGTTATCAGAAGACGAAATATCGATCTATTGTGGATATTTAAATGGAGACTCCCCCATATATAGCAAAAACACTATCAAGTTCAAGAGGAATATGACAACATTGGAGGAAGAAAAAGGTTGATCAAGGAATAATTAGCACAACCATAACTAAGATTGAAACATCTCTGGCAAACAATCATCATTAGAAGAAGAAATATTGATCTCTTGTGCACATATACAAGGTGACTACACCTATTTGCATCAATGGGACGAAAAAACCAAAACCCTAAACAAGGGTAGGTGAACGTCTTGATGCTTGTGTTGGTAATAATATCTTCTCAGTGCTAGATTTTTCTAGCTAGCTTTATCGTTTTTTTCAAAGAAATAATAGTCTTGATGATACTGTATGTTTATTAATAAATTAATTTTTTGTTCCATTGTTGAGTGGATTGTCCAGGTTGAATGGACTATCCTGCATCCTCTGCACTAAATCTTCATCATCCTTAGTTTCACCAGATTCTTGCATTTGGCATCTCTTGGATCTTCTTCTTCGTCCTTGGAAGAAGAATATCCAATTGTTAATCGACTAGGAATTTCAATTGTATAATATAGCTTTGCTGCTCTCAGTTGCTATTGTTAATCTAATTTAGTTACTCACTTTTGTTTTGCTATGTTATTCCAAATAATTTTAATCATTATTTGCTGGGTTCTTTTTTGTTATGCATGTATACAACAACAATATATCTTCGTTTTCAACTTCATAGCAAATAACTAGCTAATATGCCTTGAATCCACCTGAATGTCTAGTAACTAAGATACTCAAAAAATAACTAGCTAATATGCCCTGAATCCTTCATAGCAAATTCACAAGTGAGCTGAGACATGATGTACTAACAAAGAGTATCAGATGAAGCAATAAAGATGATGTCATCGACATATAAGAGAATGTATGCCATGTCATTACCATTGTGATTGATGAACAAGGAATGGTCACATGCACTACGTGAGAAGCCCAATGTAGCATCAAATTCAGTGAAGCGTTGGTACCATGCACGGTGGGCTTGTTTAAGGCCATATAGTGACTTCTTTAGTAGACAGACATAATCAGGATTGTGAGGATCATGAAAGCCAAAAGGTTGATGCATATAAACAGATTCATTAATGTTACCATGTAAGATTGCATTCTTGACATCCAATTGATAATTACAACTTCAAAATTAATTTTCACTCAGACCATCCAAAATATATCTTCAATATTATTATTTTTTATGTTTGGTGTCAAAAATTTATTATTACCCTTTGTATACATAATACATTTAAGCTAAAACTAAGGTGAACACTTGTGGGATTTTTTTAAAAGAAAAGGAATTGAAAAAAATATTGTTTTTGGTTTTTTAATTTGTAGTTCACTTCCTTGAACATTCCAATCAACTTATTGGCTTTGGGCATAATTTGTTATTCTGATCAATCCCTACTTAGTTGGTGTATGTATAATTTGTTGGGCTTAGCTATACTAGCTAATTGCCAATGAGAGTTGTTTTTATCCTTCTATGACTTTTTTTTTTTAAAATAAAAAATTAAACTAACTCTCGGATCTTTAGGAGCAATACACTCCAAAATCTCAAGTCAAAAATACCATATCAGGTCAAATTGATTTCCTTCTATGCAGTGGCGGTTCTAAGGCTCGGCGAGCCCGGGCTTCGGCCCAATTTTTTTGCAATTTCTTATGTAAATCTCCCTGAATTTTCTATATAAACCCCTATAAATTAGACAAATTCTTTAGTTTTTTGATTATTTGCTTACAATTTCTTATGTAAACCTCTATAAATGTGTTGCAATTTTTTTTTTGCCCAGACTTTATAATAACCCTGGCTCCGTCACTACTTATATGACTTCTTAAAAGTTGATCTCCGTCTTGAAGTCAATTTTGTTCGGATTTATTCATCCTAAAGTAAAAAAAAATTAAAAAAAAAAATATATATATATATGGTGTTTATTTCTCTTGTGAAATGTGAACTAATTCTTGTTATGAATCAACTTTTCAGAAGTCGTGAAGGGTTTAAAGCTACCCCATTTTCTATGGTATTTTGAAAGTTGCCATAACAAAAATAGTTGATATAGAATGACACATCTGTAAAAAAAAATTATTACATAGAGAAGTTTAGTTATTTTTAAGTTGGAGAAATAATTGCATTTTGTGGCGTTTATTTTTTATTTAGAGTGGAAATATGATGACTATTGCATCATCTTGTATTGATCAATCTGTGATAAATGACTGTGCACAAAGGAGGTGGTAGTAAGATGGGAAAAATGCTCATATATATAGTACATCATTCAATTCATATGCACATGAATAGTTTAATTTATTGTAGGAGAAGTTGTCATGATATGTCACTTAGTTTTCTTACATTATTTTTTTTCTGTATTTATTACAAGAATTGTTTTCCCCCGAAAGAAAGAGACAAAAGTCTTCTACAGAAAATAGGGGATAATAAACAGATTTTTGACTCTGCTCTATTATTCATGGAATTATTAAGCTGACGTGAGCATTTGGCCTATTATTTTGAACATTGTTTGGTGAGGGTTGAATACAAAGGTCAAAGGATCCTGGTTTGACCATATTTATGAAGATTAAAAAATATTTAATTTCTGACGTAAAAATAAAACTGAGTATGAGTAAATATTTGACATGAGAGTAGTAGTACTCAGATAATGACTTGTGCTTTTGAAAAAGTTGGTAATAATTTAGTTAATTTTTTTTCAGTGTTTTGACAGTATACATCAAAGGATGAGTTATAGTAAAAAATTTACATGACATTATTTTAGCATTAACTTAGTTAATTGTCCTCAAAAATTAAATCCTAATAAAATACTATACACCTAAACTCAATCATGTCACAACTCCATTACTACGATAGTGGAGTGGTCGTTGAAAAATTAAGTAAAAGTCACAAATGGAAGGGTTTGTTGTATAGTTGCAGTGTCCTTTGTGGTTCCCATGGGCCAAGTGTGGAGTATAAAATGGCTTGCTAATAATATTGTGAGAATCTATATAATTTTTTCATACTTTAAATTACGAATGTTGAGAATCTAATCTAATCTAATCTAATTAGAGTAATACTTTAAATTACTTGTATTGGTTCCAAGTTTTAAGATAATATTAAAGTGTATCTTAAATTTGTTGGGTTATTTGTAGGTGGTCACTCAAATTTATGTGTGATATACTATAATATTATTTCTGATTATTTTAGAGTGATCACTGCTTTCTACCACCAACTTAGTTTTCCGTATGCATGTCTTAAAATCAAAGCTACAACAGGACTCGTTGATTTCACTTTTTCACCAACCTGCTTACCAAACAATACCGGTTAGTTACCACATGCACGTATGCATTGCGACGATAATGACGATTGAAGTGGATAAATTATAGTAATATTATATGATTAATTAAAGATAACTCTGATTAAAGAATTAATATTTTGAAAGTAATTAAAGAGTCTTGATCCAAGTTGATGGCGACTCAAAGGTGTTGGTGGACATACTGATATGAAAATGCAATAGTAAAAGGAATATTCCAACCTTAATGATAAGTTGTTTATTATTAGAAATTCATCTTTTTAAAACCATAAGTGAAGTGCATTTTAGATTTGAACCACCGCTACTTATTGTATATATTATGCAATGTTGTTGTCAACTGAATTAATTTTATGAGGAATTTTAAATATTTTTTTAATCAAATGATAGATCAATATTGTAGCATCATAATTAGCGAATGGATTAAAATTGAAATGTTTGAAAAATATGTAAACCAAATCTAAGAGAGAAATATTTACTTGCACACAAACCTAAATAAAAGAAATTTAGCCTTGTAACCAAAAAAAACCTAAATAAAAGAAATGGGAGCACACAAAATTATTTTTTAAAAAAATGAATAAAATTAAATGATGTCAATTGATTTAGGTTATGATCATGGAAGACTTTCTCAATTTGAGGAATTATACGCGTGGAGATCAATATAGTCGAACATTTCATTATCTTTTCTTGCTAAGAACGATTAGATGAAGTGACACTTTCTTGCTAAGAACGTTTAGATGAATTTAACTATTTTTTTTTTTTGTGAGAAAGCTTAATCAATGTCCTAAATTTAAATTCAGTATTGGGCATGCATCAACGTTAAAACTCTCTCGAATAATTAGTATTCGTAATTACATGTAGAAGATACCTGATTTACACAAAAAAACGAATAGTGAATCTTTAGCTGCTTAAATATCTTTTGTATCTTAAAGTGGACTTCTAAAATTTCTCTTGACATTTTTCTATTTAAAAAGATGGTGAGATCTAATTTGGTTGCTCCCAGTTTTTTTTTGCAATCCAATATAATTCTCAACAAAAATTATATCAAAATTAGTCAATGATGTTTTTATACAAATCTCTCGAATAATTAGTCTTCGTAATTACATGTAGAAGATATATATCTGATTTACACAAAAAATGAATAGTGAATCTTTACAGCTTAAATATCTTCTGTATCTTAAAATAGACTTCTAAAATTTCTCTTGACATTTTTCTATTTAAAAAGATGGTGAGATCTAATTTGGTTGCTCACGTTTTTTTTTTTTGCAATCCAATATAATTCTCAACAAAAATAATATCAAAATTAGTCAATGATGTTTTTATACAAATGATAGACTAGTCATTCACTCAAGATAACAAACAGACTAATTTGTTTCCAATATAAAAAAAATAGGATTAATATAGGTATTAATTTTGTCGAAACTAAATTGAAACGCAAAAAAATTGTGAGAAGCCAAAGAATATTTCATAAAAAAACATGTAAAATTAAATCAAAGTCATGATAAAAAAAAATTTCAAATAATCTAGGGGCTAAAATTTACCTTTTTATTTTTCTAATCTGGTTACAGTTGCACATTTTGATCCAAACTCGCTCGCTTTTTTATGTGAAAGGTTTCCTTTCTCTCCGTTATGTTTCTCCCCAACCACTACTTTATGTATAAAAGAACAAAACAAAAGTCCACCTAAAATTGCCGCCACTGCTACCTAATACAAAATATTCTGTCCCTCTCATAATAAATATCATTTTCCTTCAAAAAAAAGTAATTATCATTTAACTTTATTCTTTTATTTAAATCCACCTAAATTTGCCGCCACTGCTAACTAATACAAAATATTCTGTCCCTCTCATAATAAATATCATTTTATGAAAACAAATATTTTAAAGTAATTATCATTTAACTTATTCTTTTATTTAAATATTCTATACTTTATTTGTAAGATGATGCTTATTATTTTATATAAATGTACTTATAAATTAAGTCATCATATCTCAATCGACATGGACAATGCATTGTTATATACAGAGACCGAGTCATCTCATTCACTTAAAAGGGAAATTCAAAGTGGTAGGCTACTTAACAAAAAAAATTAATATTATATACATCATTATCAAATTATTTCATTATTTACTGATGATAAAAATTTGATTGCCTCTACTATCAAAAGAAAATTGATCTTTTATAGTAACACATTTGATCTGTCAGGTAAAGATCAAAGAAAAGTAACAGTGAATTTTTGGGAACTGTAGTTGTCGCGGTGGTTTACGATGTTCCGGTACAAAGGAGAACAAGTTTTGTCGCCGAAAAAGAATAGTGTTTGCAATCACGTTAGCACTCTAACGCTCGAGTCAATGTTTGAATGAAGTGGATTATGTGCTAAAATTGTGTGAATAAAAGTGTACCCGAGCGTGACGTTGAATCAGACTTATATAACAATGAAGAGTGATAATTGTCTCCAAGTTTTGCGCGTAAATGATGGAGGTTGTTGGAGATGATATGGACGATGAGGATTGGCCTTAGCACATTCATGTGCGAGACACACATTCATGTTAGCACAAAATTGTATTTTTTGTGTTAAACTTAAAGAGACCTAATCCTATAATAAGTAAGTTTGTTTGAGTTGGACGACGAGTCATTAAACATAATTTAAAAAAAGAGCAAATGGTCACTTTAATCTTGTCTCTGCACTTCGATGTCATAAAGGTCTAAGACTCAGTATTAAATACAAAGAAGTCTCTGACTCTGCACTTCCATTATCACTTTAGTCCATGGCGTTAAATAATTTTGTTAAGTAATGACGTGACACATGTTTTACGATGACATGACATATGATGTGTCTCAGAGACTAAAGTGAAAGTAGAAAATTGTCACTTTAGTCCCTGAACAAAAAATCAATATTCCCAAATTGAATCTCAAATCTGTAAATGTCATCTAATTCTCTCTTTTGTTCAAAATCAATCTTCCATTAAACACCAACGTACTGTTAGGTCACTGACTGTGCATACTTACTATCAGTTAGGTCCCTGACAGTAAACATGTACTCTCACTAACAACTTAGTAAGTATGCACAGTCAGTGACCTAACAGTACGTTGGTGTTTAATGGAAGATTGATTTTGAACAAAAGAGAGAATTAGATGACATTTAGGGATTTAGAGATTTGTTATTCAATTTGGGGATATTGATTTTTGGTTCAAAGACCAAAGTGATTATTTTCTACTTTCACTTTAATCCATTTGACACATCAAATGTCATGTCATAGTAAAACACGTCCACATCATCACTTAATAAAATTATTTAACGTCAGAGACTAAATTGATAACAAAAGTGCAGAGTTAGAGACTTCTTTATATTTAATCTCGAGTCAGAGACCTTTATGACATGAAGGTGCAAAGTCAGAGATTAAAGTGATTCTTCGCTCTTAAAAAAAAAATTAAATGATATTCTATTCCACGCAAATTCTAACATTTAGACTAAACTCTAGTATTTAAATTCTAACACATAAAAGTTTTAAACTATATTATAAAAAAATAAAACTTAACAATTTTTTGAACATGTTGGATTCGCATGTTTAAAATCATAATCCATAAATCTATTACCTAAACAAAATCACTTTTGATTTGAATGAATTGATATAGGTTAAACAAAACTTGAACTCATTCAGATAAAATGCATGTTGAATCTGGTGACTGTGTTCCAAATCCAAATCCATGAACTACCCTTATCAAAATCCAACCCTTCCACATTAACATTCTTAACCTTAGCATTAATAATTAACAAAATAAACTTTCCAAAAAAATAAAATAAAAAAAGAAATAATATATTTTTCTTTCTCTCTCTCCCATTGTACACTGAACCAGTCCTCTATGGGCGACAACCTCAACAAAAACAAATCTCCCTCTCTCTCTCTCTCTCTCTACAAAACCAACCAAACTGCAAAATCAAAATGATCTCATCAAACACAAACCAACTTTCACATTCACATTTTCCTTCATTTTCTCTCACTTTCTCTTTCTTGTTATTATCATTTTCATCACTCACTAACTCTCTCTCTCTCTACACAAACAATGTCTTCATCTTCTTCCACTTCCCTCTCTCTCACCAACCCCCATCTCACGCGCCTCACATCCTCCCCATCCACCACGCGCCTCTCTTCACTCCCATCCACCATCACCCTCAACCGCACTCCCACTCCCACCACCCACCTCTCTCAATCCCACCACCTCCGCCACACCGCCATCCATGCATCCGTCTCCGCACCGCCGTCAACTACCACAGACTCATCTCTCGTTGAGAAATCAGTCAACACGATCCGTTTCCTCGCGGTTGATTCGGTTGAAAAAGCCAATTCGGGTCATCCTGGTTTACCTATGGGTTGTGCTCCAATGGGTCATGTTCTTTATGATGAGGTTATGAGATATAACCCCAAGAATCCGTTTTGGTTTAACCGTGATCGGTTTGTTTTGTCTGCTGGTCATGGTTGTATGCTTCAGTATGCTTTGCTTCATCTTGCTGGATATGACAGTGTTAAGGTAACACCAAACTACTATCTGGGTCGTGTCGATTTGTTGAAAAGTTTCGAACTTTTGTGTTTTTTTGTTATGGGTTTGAGAATTTTTGTTGTTTTGATTTTTTGGTGTGTTGTGATCTTTCTAGTACTGTCATTTTAGATCAAAAGTGTGTGTGACTGTCCCACTTGACATAAATACGTGACTTTTTATATAACTTTGTTTTTTTTCAGAAGTGTCTGTTTGTGCTGTATCTTGTATCTGATGTTCATGTCTATGTTATGTGTTTTGATGTGACTATTTGCTGATTGGGTTTAGGAGATTGGATTCTTCACTGTCAAAGTGATCAGGCATTTGGGTCATTGGTGACCGTCTGATCAAGTTTTTAATGTCTCAAAGGAAAATATATTTTACTTCTTATTTTATTTTTTAGAATACTAAACTTGAATATGAATCGTCCAATCTTGACCGAACAGCTACTAATGTCTCAAAGGAAAGTCTGACTGAGGGAAGCCACCTGATATTTGGGTTTAGTTAGTGGGTATGATGTGATTGATGTAGCAGTAGCGCTGGTATTTTAGATTGAAGTCGTGTTGGGTACGAAATGGTACTGACACGTGTTGATATCCAATACGACATAGACACCTTTTGTGTTCGACACGGACACATGTATTTGCATAGGATCAGTTTCTTTTTTATAATTATTACTAGTTTTATTGTTTTGTGTGGTGTCTTGTGTTTTATATTTGGTCTGAAGTTTTTGTTAAGATCTAGTAAGTATCCTACTTTAAGAAATAATGTTTCTGTTGTTGTGGGTAATGGGCATGTTGTTGAGTTCTGATTGTTGATGTTGAAAGTTGAAAAAGTTTTACCATACTGGCACTTTTTGATTTTTGAATAAAACTGAAAGCAAATTACTCTTTTTAACACTTGGTGGTAAATTTAGATGCTTGTTAAATAAATTAATTTACTACTTTATTAAAAGTGAATGTTGACCTTTTTTGGGATGGTTAGCGGGTTAAACATGAAAAGAGTGCAGTATTAGGATTCTTTTGTTTTTGATCTTTGATTTATGGGAACTTGGGAAGTATTTATTTGCCTTTTCTTTTGGACTTGTTAACCATAGACTGAAGTGTTGTTATTATGTTTTGGTTTGAATTTTAGGTAGAAGATTTGAAGGAATTTCGTCAATGGGAGAGCAGAACCCCTGGACACCCTGAGAATTTTGAGACTCCTGGAATTGAAGTCACAACAGGTTGGATACAATTTGGAGTTTGTATTACCTGTTATGAATTTCATATTAGTTTTTATGTATTTTCTATTTTCATGATTACGGCATTATGTCTTTGTTTATTTCATGTAGTCTATTTGGTGTTTGCTGTTTGTTTGTTTATTTAATATTTTCTTGCAAATTTTCCAGGTCCTCTTGGTCAGGGAATTGCCAATGCTGTTGGTTTAGCCCTTGCAGAGAAACACTTAGCTGGCAGATTTAACAAGCCTGACAATGAGATCATTGATCATTACACGTAAGATGACTAACTCGTGTATTTCTCCTTTTCATCTTCTCTAAAGTAATGGCTTTAGTTGTATGCCGTTTTGCTCACGTACTTGTTTTCTATAGGTATTGTATATTGGGTGATGGTTGTCAAATGGAGGGAATTGCAAATGAAGCTTGCTCACTTGCAGGACACTGGGGACTAGGAAAGCTAATAGCATTTTACGATGACAATCACATTTCTATTGATGGTGACACCGAAATCGCATTCACTGAGAGTGTTGAAAAACGTTTTGAGGGACTTGGGTGGCATGTTATTTGGGTAAAGAATGGAAACACTGGCTTTGATGAAATCCGTGCTGCCATTAAGGAAGCGAAAGCTGTCAAAGACAGACCCACATTGATCAAGGTTAGTTTTAAACGGCTAAAATATAATAGGTTTAGCTAAATCTGTCATGCTTGTGAAACCAACATATTAAGATTCTGCTTTTTACAAGTTGATACACTCCCTCAGTTCCAAAATAATTGTCGTTTTATTTTTTCTAAGTAACATTCTTTAATTTATTCCAATTTACTCCTAAATTAATATTGTGTGCATTGCTTTGAAGTCATTATATATTCCACTATGCATCTATAACAATTGTTAATAGCCAATAGTGAATGAGGATAGTTAAATTGTCACATTTATTCATTCGTTATTTGCTTTTCTTAATCCATCTAAAAAACCTTAAGCGATACTTTTTTTTTGGAACGGAGGAAGTATTGAACAACGCCACAAAAGTGATTTCTTTTACTGAAGATTGCATTGTGTTCCCCTGAGAAGCTGAAAGCTAGATAGAATTAGAAATGAATTAAAGTTGCAAGTCTCGTGCCTATCAGTTTAATTAAGTGCTGTCTGTTGGTGTTTGCTGATGTTTATCCATTCTACAGTTCACAACAACCATTGGTTATGGATCTCCGAATAAATCCAACTCCTACAGTGTGCATGGAAGTGCACTTGGTGCCAAAGAAGTTGATGCCACGAGAAACAATCTTGGATGGCCATATGAGCCTTTCCACGTGCCCGAGGATGTCAAAAAGTATGGATGATGTAGTTATTGATTTCTCCATTTTCTACCATACTGTTGTGATTAATATGAAACTTAATAAGAATTGCTTTTTTGATTGCAGGCATTGGAGTCGCCACATCCGTGAGGGTGCTGCTCTTGAATCCGAGTGGAATGCCAAGTTTGCTGAATATGAAAAGAACTACAAGGAGGAAGCTGCAGTATTGAAATCTATCATCAGTGGTGATTTACCTGCTGGTTGGGAGAAAGCACTTCCGGTGAGTAAATTCCAAAATTTTATCTTTTTTCATAATATTTACATGTGGAGTATGTATTGACCAAATTGATCAAGAATCTGATGTTAACAAGTCTCATATTGATCACCATTCCAATTTGATTTCAGACTTACACTCCAGAGATCCCTGCCGATGCAACCCGAAACCTGTCGCAGCAAAACCTTAATGCCCTTGCAAATGTTCTTCCCGGTCTGATTGGTGGCAGTGCAGATCTTGCATCTTCCAATATGACCTTGCTGAAAAAGTTTGGTGATTTCCAAAGTGATTCTCCAGCAGAGCGTAATGTTAGATTTGGTGTTAGAGAACATGGAATGGGAGCAATCTGCAATGGCATCGCTCTTCACAGCCGTGGACTTATTCCATACTGTGCAACCTTTTTTGTTTTCACCGACTACATGCGTGGTGCCATAAGGCTTTCCGCCCTATCCGAAGCCGGTGTTATATATGTCATGACTCACGATTCAATAGGACTTGGAGAGGATGGACCAACCCACCAGCCTATAGAGCACCTGGCAAGCTTCCGGGCAATGCCAAATATCTTGATGCTCCGTCCCGCTGACGGTAACGAAACGGCTGGAGCATACAAAGTTGCAGTGCTTAACAGGAAGAGACCCTCTATCCTCGCCCTTTCTAGACAAAAATTGCCCAACCTTGCCGGAACTTCTATTGAAGGAGTTGAAAAGGGTGGATACATCGTCTCTGACAACTCAACAGGAAACAAACCTGATGTCATTTTGATTGGAACCGGTTCCGAATTGGAAATTGCATACAAAGCTGGTGAGGATCTAAGAAAAGAAGGAAAGGCTGTTAGAGTTGTTTCCTTTGTTTCTTGGGAACTTTTTGATGAACAATCACAAGCTTACAAGGAGAGTGTTCTCCCTACTGCTGTTACGGCTAGGGTTAGCATTGAGGCCGGATCAACATTCGGGTGGGAGAAAATTGTTGGAAGCAAAGGAAAAGCAATCGGCATTGATCGTTTTGGAGCTAGTGCTCCTGCAGGAACAATATACAAAGAGTTTGGTATCACTAAAGAAGCTGTTATTGCTGCAGCAAAAGAACTTATTTAGAACTATTAGTTTCTGTTCATTTAAGAACTTTCTCTTTTATTGTTCTTCTGGTTTTGCTTTTGCTTTTGGGTTTGATATATCTACACAGAAAAGGGTGTTTCAATATCATCGTGTTACTGCTTGAATAAGAAAAAGGTTAGATTTGTTGCTTATGATTGTGAGTTGTGAGTTAAGCTAAGCAACATAGATCGAAGTAGAGTACACTAATAAATTTTTACGAAATTGTAAACTTTTCAACCAATTGAGTTGTGTTGCCACATTGTTAAAGTCAAATGATGTTCATGAGTGTTCAATTGTTCATCTATATATATTAGTTGTATTTTCTTTCAGTTGTTGGCATTGTGAAATTGCAAATAAGCATGTGTTTGGAAGAATTTATTTAAGTTGTTACAGGCTTGATTATGTTTTATGAAAGGAAGGGGGAGATTTTAATACAGAAAATGTGATTTTTTTTTTCCAGCCAAATAGACCCTACCCTTAAAATGATTTTTTCCTTATAAAATGAATTAGAAAGTTGCATTTCGATAAGAAGGTAACATTGAAGAATCTGAAAGTTGCATTTTTTCAAGGGTCTTTGTAGACTGGCTTATAGGTCTTGTGCTTGTTTAAGGTCACCTAACTCATGTACCTCACTCAATATGCCTCCAAATCAAGCTGATATGTTTGAGAACTTTTAAAAGGGTGAATTCAAGAAGTTAAAGGTCAGGTAATATTTGATTTAGAGACAAATCTTCAGTGTTTGTTTGACTAAGGTTTTTCTTAAACCATATTTATTTGGAAAAAATTACAAAAGAGGAAGCATCAAGAATCAGAATCCATTCCTATCACTACATCGTTTTACCCTCCCACACCAACCATCAAATCAATCTTATAACTTTTCTTCGGCGTTACCTTCAAGTAGAGGTGAGAATAAGTCAGATCAACTTACAAAGGTCTACGGTCTAGTCTACGTCTCCAAGTCAGACTAGACTTCTTATTAAATAGAGAAGACTCAATTTTTTTTAAAAGCTTATTTATCTAAAAAAATGTCAGACCATATGCCATAAAAATCATTTTAGATCTATTAGGTTGGTCTACTTAAGTAGATTGGCTAGATTATTGTTGCTTGAGAACAAAACACATGTAAATTGAATGCTATATGGAACGAGACATAATTCAATTATGAGTTCTCAGCTTACTTCCAATGTCATCAATAAAACATGTTCTAGACATTTTAACCGCATCACCACATCCAAGTCCATTTAGTACCTTGCACAACAAGCTTTGAATACTTGAAGGGATGTTAACCATAGAATTTAGAATGTTAACCATAGAGTTTAGAATGATGGAGAAGTAACTTGCAGCACAAATTAGTTAGATGTAATTGTTAACTAATTGCTTTCCTATAACAATTTTAGGACTTACTCGTGACTTGTAACTGTTTTCAGTTAGAGATGAGTAAGCATCATAGCTTGGTAATGGAGTCATTGCATTGTAATACTTAAGAGTATGTTTTAAGATAATGTAATTTTTTGAATATATTCAAATTCTTTTAGAAATTTTTCACTGTTTGAATGATTAATATGGATAATTTTCCATGATTCATTGATTGCAATACATGAAAACTCTTATCTTTTATGCAACAAGAGTGGATATAACATTATTATAGACAATTTTGTATGATTCATTGACCAATTTTTCATTCTAGTTTAAAAAGGATAAATTTGTATCAGTTAAAAGAAAGAGATATTTAAAGGGATCCCCCACCAAAATTCCCACATGGTTGGTGAGAACAAGAGTGTCACCCTCACCACACTAGTCACTGCCTATTCTCACCAACCCACTCACTCATCCTCTTATTTATTTTTTTTGACGTGTATTCGCTTCCTCTCACCTCACCTACCTTTTCGTTAGTATATGTGTTTTTTTTGTTGAATTTGTTAGTAAATGATTTATAAAAACGCAGTCTATCTATATTTAATTTTTGAGGGCAATCTATCTATATTTAATGTTCATTTTTTTTAAGATATTTAATTTTGATTGTTTTTTTGAAGGGATTTAATTTTGATTGTTGATCGCATAAAAAAAGTTTCATATCAATATTTTTTTTTTTTAAGAAATGTCAATAAAAATTGATTAATTTGATAAAGAATTGATTGATTCACAAAATCGTGGTTTTAACATCTGTTATCGATGCATGATCTCTTTCATGATGATATGTAAATACTTTGGAATTCAACTCATCTAATTTTTTATTTTAAAAAAAAAATCATATATATAGATTAAATATGTTTTTTTCGTCCATATAAATATACCAATAACATATTTCATCCCTATAAATATACAAATTTTTTGTTTTAGTCCCTTTAAAATTATATACATATATATTTATATATAGATATGTTAAATATGTTTTTATCGTCCTATAAATATACAGTTTTTTTGTTTTAGTCTCTTTAAATTTTTTCTTATACTTTTAATCCCCCAAAAGTGGTTTTACATCACCACTTTTAGACTCTACTTTTTAGTCTACTCATAGGGATGGCAATTGGACCCAACCCTATGGGCACCCGCAAAAAATACCCACTATGGATAGGGTAAAACCCCGCTTTATGGGTATGGGTAATTACCCGCAAATTTGGATGGGTATGGGCACGGGTATGGGCACTATACTACCCAGCCCCGCAACCCGCATATATGTATTTATATAATATGATAAATAATTTATTTAT
>Ga0228711_1002908_pt1 | contig 26537 bp, 8 predicted proteins | sample MedpolnodulmetaG_2_FD_177996 | JGI IMG/M metagenome (GOLD analysis project Ga0228711, IMG submission 177996) | Root nodule microbial communities from Medicago polymorpha collected in Santa Monica, California, United States - brown nodules | ecosystem: Host-associated > Plants > Roots > Nodule... | reverse complement strand
GACTACAAAAGAGGGGGATTTTTTTTTTTCTCTTCTACTCTGTTTTATTATTACGGCATTCTAGATTTCCTAACATGAATGTATTGCGCCTGTTATACATTCAGGGAACCCAGTACCATAATGCAGTACAGAAGTTCGTTGACATTTGCAAATTGAGCGATTAATTCAAACTTTGTCGAGGATGTGCACGTGAGTATGGTGCCACTGAATACATTTCCTTTGAAGAAAAATGTTGTTTGTGGTTGAATGTAATTGTGCAATCGATCCGTACAACTAGTTTATACATGATTAATTTAAATTTCATCGAGGATGTGCATGTGAGCAATGGTGACACTGAATACGTTTTCTTTAAAGAAAAATGTCGTGTGGTTGAATGTAATGGTGCCCCTAAATGCATTGTCTTTGAAGAAAAATGCCTTCTCTCAACTGTTGTTGCTGTATAATCTACTTACTAACTATTCAATTTCAACGGAAGTGATGTATACCACATCAGGGATTACTTAAAGATGATAACAAATGCGTTTTATTTGTAGTGTTGAAGATGTGTCTGAATCATAAATGACTTATGGATGCAATTTGTTTAATTAGTTCTCATATTGAAGAAAATGCCGCTCAGCCAAATTTAGCTTTTGGTGACAAGATTTCATTGTAAATTTAAAATACAATAATACTTCCAGTTGATATCTTTCCCCAATTTCTTTCAACACTAAGTCTTTGTTTGGTTACCCGGTAGGAATACTCAAATGTGCGTCTAACCCGTCAAAAGCGATTTAACTGTTTTTGGCTCTCCACCAACTCCCTACCGCTGTTGTACGTTTTAATCCTCAAAATTGCTTGTTGGAGAAGCTGCTCTCCCCAGCTCCTTGGAATCGAGTTTATCAAACGTGAAAGTACATATAACCATTTGTCTCTTTTACCCTTAAATCTTATCACTTTCTTTCGCATATTTTTTTTATATTTGAAAGATCCTTCACTTACCTAACAAATATGTTACTCCATCTCAGTGCCGATTGATGTCTGTGTGTGTTTTTTGTTGTTGTGAAGTTTTTTTTTGTGTGTTGCATAAGACTCAAGGAAGAAGACACCGCTTTTTTTTATTTTTAAGGATAGAAGACACTGTTGTAAATGTGGTGTTTTTTTCTTGCTCTATGAAAGGAGTATTACTTTTCCCACTTTATTGCCTTCTCCCGCATCCTGTAAAATTTCCAAAAATGCTCTTATGCAGTTTGGATTTTAAAATCCGGATTCATGTTTACTATTTCGGATTTTATAATCCGGACAATTCTTATATATAATCAGCCATCAGACTCTCACATTTCAGCAATTTTGAGTTTTGCTTTTAAAAACAAAAAAAAACTAAGTAAAAAATGCTAAAAATCTGTCAAATAAAATCATAAAAATATAAAAATACCACCAAAAAAATTCTAAAAATCAAATAAAACTAATGCAAATTTTTTCGGATTTTTCTGAGAATATGAAAAATTAAAAAAAAAATATGAAAAATAGGTCTAAACGATGGAACATCCTTGAATTTTTTTCTGATTTTCTGGGGAAGTTTCAGAGCAATCTGACCAAGTAGCCTGAAAACTTGATTTTTGACCAAGAACATGTAACAATGACTCAAAACAGAAGGATGAGAGTTAGGAAAATTAATATTGTTCCCTAAAATGACTCTCCATGTTACAAACATGTATAAAATTTGTGCTAATACAGTTCGGATTATATAATCCGAACTGTTTTTTCCATGAAACAGGGTGCTTAGGAGGTGTTTGGATTATGTAATCCGAACAAATCATGTAACACACCCTATTTTTTGAGATTTCCGGATTACAAAATCCGGAAAAATCCGTAACTCATTTTTCACCCCTCAACAAAGGAAAACACCATTCCGGATTATAAAATCCGGAAACTCCAAAGGCATTTTTGGGAAAAACGCAGGGCGCGCTAGAATACCATAGGATGGAAAAAATAATACTCCTATGAAAGCCCATCTAAAAGTCTTTCTTGATGGTCATCTATAATTTTTTGAGCCCAGTAATTTTAAATTTTACATAATAATATGAATTTAACTAGTTACCAATAGTTTTTTTTAATAAACTATTTTTGGAAGATTTTGTTTATTTTATCGAAATTAAATTTAAACTTAAAAACTAAAAATGGAAATGAAATTTGTAGAAAAAATTAAATGAAATAAATATATTTTAAATGCATACATAAAATACTCATTTTGGTCATTTACACAACCAAAATCAATTTTGATACAAAATATCCAAACAACATTTTTCATGTAAATCACTTCTATCGCAAAGGTATCCAAACATAAATCATTTTTCATTCAACTCACTTTTAACTAAAATCAATTCAAACAAAATCAATTATTGTCACCGCATAACCAAACACAGGCTAAGCATCCTTGTAGCTTGGCAACTTTCATCTTCAATTCTCTAATTTGTTCTTCATAGCCACTCAAAAATTGAAATGATATAGTCTACATAGGACAAGGTGATATTGACTCAAAGTACAAGCTAAATCTATACGAAGTAAATAGAAGAGGATAACTGTTAAATAAGAAAATAATAGAAACATATCACTCAATGTGTGCGTGTATATACTCCCTTCATTCCTATTTATAAAGCAAAGATGGATGAAAGAAAAGTTTATGTATTTAGTCAAAAATTTGGAACAAACATTGGTTTAGTGCCAGTTGCTTGCTCAGCAATGCACAATTACATTACTATACGAAATTATCGTTGCACAAAACTCACAAATGCCGATGTGCTTCACGTTGGGTAGTGGTTACTGGTGAGTTCTGGATTTGGTGGAATAAAGGAAGTAATGGTGATATAAAGCTGGGTCAAAACCCTTGCTAAGTAACTCGTCTTAGTAATACGGGATGGGATGGGATTTGGCAGTGCTAGTTACTTTGATGTTGCTACTGCTTTTCGAATGATTTCTTTTTCCTTCTTCAAGCTGGACTTGGACTATGTTTATTCGGTTTTCTTAGTTTGAGATTATTGCAATCATGTAGCTCAAGAACATGATGGTATGGGATCAAGAGTTCTGCTATTTGTGGACAGAGAGATAAATAAAGTTTGTACCTTCGAGCAACTGCATTTGGTTCATTAATTGAGAGTCACCTGGGGATGTCCCAAATCCTCAATTTAGTGTCGCTATGGGCACCCTATTTTGCAAGAAAGTCTGCACTTAGTGAGATAAGTTAACCTCCAACTCCAAGCTCAAAGTTTAATTTTGATGTATTTATGTCTCTCAATAATTCCCTCAAGCCAAAGGATCTAAGCAAAACATAATGATGCATTTCTCAAATGGTTTTTATGTTTCTACCATAATGGATTAGAATCATACTACACGGGATTCGAACCCACCATCAAAATTTTGTTCCTGATTTGTTATTGGATGTAGGGTTCGAATTAAAATATATGAGATTCGAATCCCTCGTCAAAAACTGAGTTTTGTATGCTACTAGCTAGCTAGTAGGACTCGAATCATAGTAAAGAAAAATCATTTTGATTTGAATCCCACTTAAATTTGGACTTGGAAACCGTTATGACATGCATGATTTGAATCCCATATACCATGATTCGAATCTTGTCAACTTTTTAAAGTAAATTGTTGCCATTAGGAAGGGTGATTCGAACCCTAGTGTAAAAATTTATATTTACTAATGTATCACTTATAATTTTGTCTATATAAGCTAAAACATTCATTTGTTGAACTGAACATTCATATTCTTCTCTATACTTGTCTTTTCTCTTCAAACGCTTCAAAAACTCAAATCTTTTGTTTGAGGTTTGAAATCCATGAAGGGATACACCGATAAAGACTCATTGTACGCAAGTGTGTGTTAATCTTGTCAGAGGTTTCTATTAAGAATTGATTTTGTACAAGGGGTATTCAGAATGAATTTCTAGGAAAATCTTTTTGAGAATTAAGTATACTATTCTCGCATTCCTATGTCATATTCACCGTGATATTAAGAAGTAAGATATTTCTAGCTTCTATTCAGCGCAAGAAGCCACCGCAGAAACAAGCAAAACAAGACATATCAGCGTCATTACTCATTAGTCTACATCACCATACTTATAAAGGCGCTCGTGTGACAGAAGTTGTAAAAAATGTCAACGACATGCATATTATGAGATAAAGGACATACTTGAACAATATGTTACAACAAAATAACTTAAAAAACCTGAAAGTAATCGTCTTTTATTTTACAAAACATAAGCACTAAACTTGAATAAAAATGGATCCTTTTTTTGACAAATGAAAATGGATCCTGAAACTCCATGAACACCAAAGTAGAGTAGGCTATAGATAAATCTCATTTACAATTCCAGTCTCGTATCTATAGAATACAATAGCAAATCACTCTAACTGAATACCAAAGTAGAGTAGGCTATAGATAGATCATGACATCTAGTAGGGTGCAATTAAGCTTACATATTTTCCTTACAAGAGAACCATCTGAAATGTTATAATTATTTTCTTGCACGAGTCTGAATGACCCCGGTCTTCAATTCTGTGAACTGATAACTGAGGGGATACACTAATCTTTCAGCAATTCATCCGATTTATTTAACCATGTGCCATAAATATCAGACATGAAGAGAACGAAGTGGACCTGTAACAAATATTGAACTGTAATTATGTATTCTATAAACCTCAGTAATAGAAATATGTCTTTCCTTTTCTTGTCCCTCAAAAAAAAAAGAAAAGAAAAGAAATATGTCTTTCCTTCAAAAAAACAAAAAAATAAATACCGTCATATTAGGTACAAACCTCATCAATTATATATAACCTTTATAATAATAAGTAAAAAAAAAAAAAGGATTCATCACTCTTGAAAGCGGAATAAACCACGCAGTACTCTCATTTTTATGTAGTCACGATTCTTTTTCAATTCGTGACCCATCTTTTGAATTTTTATCTCAAACAAAATTAATTTACTTTTATCTTTAATGAGATGTTCAATGAAAATACATTTTTATTGCCCCTTGATATCCTTGATCGAATATTCGATCAAATTAGACCTAATGGAATGTTTGCAATTGCGAAAAAACAACCATCAACCAATCAGATCAATTTTTGACATTTTCCCAATTGAGCTAGTATTTGAAAGTCAAAAGAAACCCAAATTGTATGGAACTATGGATTTGACTCATTTGAACTGTGTAAATCACCTTAGAGATGCAGAAGATGCATCTCAAGTTTAATTTAAAATCAACATAACAAACTTTTAACGAACTCAGGATTTATCAACCTTTGATCTTTTGAAAAAATGATTGCGATGCCATAACTCAGACCAAATAAAGAAAATGGAGTAAATGGAACGAAATACTACCTCCTTGAAGTCATTTTGGAATTCTTTGATGGTAGAAATTGCTACGGTAGCAGCTTCATCGTAAGGGTATCTGAAGAATGCAGTATTAAACATTTGTGATGAAAGATTTAGTTATTATAATAACAAATCAAAGGAAAAATTATATTTGCAAGCCTAGAGACAGAATTTGTTAGGTTTGGGAACACAAATTGACCATCACAATGGTTATATATTGTCAGATATAAAAACCACGTTCACCGAACGTTAAGCTTTTAGGATAATTGGTTCATGAAACGGTATTGAAGTTTCTATGGTCAAATGGTCTAGAGTTCAATACTTGTAGATAGCTCTATTCTTCAAAATAATAATTAAATTTCCACATAAGGTTCAGTAAGCCTGAAGGGATTTTGCATCAGGGTGTGTTAAGACATAAATAGCATTTATGTGCTTTCAATCGTCTAACTTAAAACTTTTCAGATAATTAGTTCGTGACACACAACGCCTTCAATGGCATGCTATTGCAATGTGAACTTTTTAACTGTGTTTTTACCTAATGATTTGAACAGTCACGGTGGTATTTTCACTAAAATTAATTTGTCACTGTCCATTTGGCAGATCCTTAAATACAATACTCTCACAAGGCAAAGGCAAAAGCAAAACATAAGTCCATCCACATGCTCACTCCTAGGGAAATAACTTTTCTTTATGATTCTATCACGAAAGATAATTACATCTCAAGCCATGTACCAACCTAAAGTTTCACACCAGTGAACTGAACAAGGGGGAGGAAAAGGGGATTTCATCAACATAATAAATAGGGTTAATACTGTTTTTGGTCCCTGTAATATTAGTGAATTCTGGTTTTAGTCCCTGTAAAATAAAACATTTAGATTAGGTCCTTGTAATTTCAGATTTCTCCACTTTTGGTCCTTTATTTAACCACGTCAACAGAATCTGCATAAATTACGTCCCTGTAATTTCAGATTCCTCCCACTTTTGGTCCCTGTAATTTCAGATTCCTCCACTTTTGGTCCCTCATTTCACGTGTCATGTATGCAGATTCTTTTGACGTGGTGAAATGAGGGACCAAAAGTGGAAGAATTTGAAATTACAGGGCCATAATCTAAATTATTTTTTTTACAGGGACTAAAACCGAAATTCGCTAATATTACAGGGACCAAAAACGGTATTAACCCTAATAAATAAACTTACCCATAGACACCACATGATATGGCTGGGAATGCTATATACTGAATGTTGTTCTCTTTTGCAACCCTCAAACTATTCCTGAAAAATCAAATTGATAATAGAAAATCTCTGTCATGTGTAATAATCATAGTGAATCAAAACACAATGGAATAAACTTTCGTGAATTCAAAGATAACGAAGGATAGCTTATCAAGCACAAGTTGGAAAAGCTACCTGTAAGCACTTGCCAGAGAGGCAGCAGGATTACTATCAACATCGTAGATTGGGCCAACAGTATGAATAACATGAGAAGCAGGCAGCAAAAAACCTCTGCACATCAACAAGTAAAAGGTCTATAATAAAACATAAGACAAACTTCTGCAAAGGCTTATTTTCACAAGTTTCACTTTTACCCTTATGAACCAAATAATAACACATCAGCTTATAATCAATAAGCTTAGCCAAGATAGTTATACTTTAAGTAAATTCCTAATTTAACCCCTGAAATTGTAGAAGAGCTGAAATTAACAAAAATTCATAATGTTCCATGAAATTGAATATCTTCGATAACATTAGTATCTTCGAGACAATTTTAGGACCAAATTAACCAACACAAAAGGATTAATGCAATCAAGTGCTTTCAATTTCTGGGAATACTTTGGAATTTCTTTAATTGTATGAATCAAGTTGCCCAAACCTTACAACCTTAGAGTTTAGAGATTAAATAGGTGATTCACTCTTATACGTAAGCGCTTATCCCACCCAAAGATAAGCATGAAACATACACATCAAAAGAGCTCAAATATATAAAACTATAAGAACTCACGGTGTGATCCTTGCTTCCCCCGTTGGGCAGCGAACTCCAGGTCTGACTTCTGGAACATTCCGGCATGCTCTAAGAAGATCTGGACCAGCAGCCCTATGTATGGCTGAAACCAGCATAAAAAGCCATCACTCAAAGATCGTTTTTACAACCATACTACCTATAAAGCACCATGATGTACTATTTATAATTTCTTTTAATTTTAATGAAAAAAACTAATGAGTAAATGCCCAATTCAGTCCCTGAAGTTATAGGAATGTATCAACCTAATCCTCCACATAATCAATATTCCAAAATGATCTTCAAATTTGTAAAATACTAATCAAGTTCGTCCTTGAGACCTCAGTTAGTATATGTAGAAAACTATAATGAAATTAAGTTGGTAATGTCAAGGATGCATTTGAAATTAAGCAATACTAAACTAAGTGAATGATGTATTTGATATTGGAATATTAATAAGGTGGGAGACTAGTTGCTATACCAATACAATTTTAGGGACTGTTTGGATTGGCTTATTCAAGCTTATCTACTGGCATAAGTTTTGTGAGACATTTTGGGAGAACCTATGAAAACAGCTTAAGACAATTTTCATAAGCTTTTTTCAACTTATTTTCACAAGTTCTCCAATATATCTTATAAAAACAACTTATAGCATATAAGGAAACAATTTAACTTTATGTCATCCTATGCTGTAAAAATAGCTTATACATAAGCGCTTATCATGATAAGCAAATATATAGAAAGAGTAACATATTCAGACACTCATTTATTCCTACAAGTGCGACATCTCGCTTATCACATTAAAAATTTCGGTTAATGCAACTACATGATTAACCACAATTTCGGCTTTCTAAACTAACCATATAGTACTCAATTAACTACATTTTTGCATGCGATTAACCAGGTGTCGCACGTGTAGTGAAACTTAGGTGTCTATAAAACATTTATTTTACATAAAAATTAGAAATGATTTACCTCCATCAGCACCACCACCTCCAAGCATTCTCTCATTTGCAGGATTTACCTGTAAATATTCATATAGATATACATAAATTTCTATATACATTTCTTTCGGTAACAATTGAAAAATAAAATTTAAATATTAAATAGTAAGGTAAATTAGACATACAATTGCGTCAGTAGAACCATCGATGGACCATTTGGTGATATCACCTTTTTGAATGATCAAAGCGTTGGATGAAGATAACGGAAAGCGAACTACGCCGCCGTTACCGTTACTGGAAGCCACAGTTGAAGTGTTCATTGCTGATAAACGGAAGCTTCTGAGATTAACGGCGTTTGAATGTGAGGTGAGTTTCAGGGTTTTTAGCAGAAAACGGGGAGTTGAGAAAATGGTTGTCATTGAAGAATTTGTGGAAGTTTACGTTACGGTGTGGTTGTGATCTTACGTGGAGTGATCTCAGCCGTTCGATGGATTAATGAAGTGTTGTAAAACCTATCACGTGTGTAATAAAAATACTTTGACTTTGAAGTTTGAAACTCGTTGTTCTTTCTTCCTCTTTCCTCCGATCGGAAAACAGAAACGCGCGATGGGGAGGTCTAGATTGGATGCGCTCGTGTCCGTCTTCGTTACGGTGCACCCGCACGAATCCTCTGCTCTTCTCCATTCCTTCTTCTGCTTCTTCTTCGTCAGTTTCTCATCTCAATGTAATGATGTTACTTTCACATTCTTCTTCTTCCGTTTAACTAACTTTTTCAATTTCGGATTGCAGATTTTGAGTGCGTATTTCGTAGTTTTACCTTTGCGTGATGAAGGTGCAATTTCGTTAGGACTATCAAATCTACCTGAATTGTTTATAGGTTCATTGTTGCTCACCGTCATTGCCACGCCGTTTACATCACTCGTCTTCTCTCTCCCTAATCTCTCTAAAAACAAGGTCCAATTTTATTTTATCACTTTTCTTTATTCTTTTAATTCAATTTTCATCATTCATATAAATTGCGCCACACCGATAATAATTTGAGAAAATTTGAGAAAATGAAAGTTAAAACTGGAAGTGATTGGTCTTAATATGTATTAGTATCAGATAGATAACGTGTCTAGACACGCATTAGTGGAACTTAGAGTTAATCACATGTGTCGGTATCAGACACTAATACCGACACATGGCATATATGAGATGTGTCTTCAATATGAAGTCTTAGTACTACATATCATATGAATTTTTGTTGTTTTTATTTTGAATTTTAGCTAAAAACTTTTTCCATTCACCCTGCATAGAATGCTTTAGCATCTAATCAATCAAACATATCATAGAGTAATGATAGGATCACAGGAACAATTGCTTTAACACTCTTTTCGACGCTTGCTCTATTATTGAGTGAAATCATATCATATAGGTCCTACAACATTATGTGAGACCCATTTTCATAATTGTGGGACCCACGTTAATAAAAGAGTGAGTGTTGGAAAAAGATTGTTGAAGTGAGTGTTCTTAACACTCCTAATGTTTGCTTGTATTGAAAGCTTGATTGCACTCGGTGTCTATTGTTATTGTATGCAACTTGCTCCACTTTACACAGAGACATTTATAAGGAAACTAGTTTGTAGATTTAAAGGTTCTTTAACAATCTTATCTAGGGATCAAGTACTAAGTTCCTGTGAATTGAAGGGAGTTAATTTTGGATATAAATAGATTCGGTGACTTAGTTGGAAAATTAAATTATCATCTAGGTACTCGATTAGACATCTCATTTGTGGCCAAAGTGCTAAGTTAGTTGCTTAATTCACTTTGCGGAGGGCATCAATGTACAATGATTTACATCATAAAGTACGATGAAGGACTCCATGAAAAGAACATGTCTATCAAGATAATGGTTACACTTGGATTATTGAATATTCAAATATTGATTGAAGTATTTGACTGGTTTCGTAGAATGTCACTTTCTAGGTACTTTGTATTTCTTGCAGAAAGCTTGTGGCCAGTTTACTTTGCAAAATCATATTTTGTTTTCATTTCCTAGAATTTGTGTTCATTTTAACTTCTTAATAAGAAGATAAAAGACTTTCGAAATGGGTCAATGTGATGAAGAGAAGATAAAATGCTAGTTAGGAAAGATTCAGTTTCAAAAATAATGAAAACAGTTTTTTTTTTTACATTTTCACGGTTTTCTAAAATGCAAGACAAGTGTTCACTCCAATAGTCACTTTTCTAAAAAGCAAAACTAACACAAATTTTAAGAAATGAAAATAAAAAGGTTTTGACAAAGTAAACAGTGCCTCGATATCCTGAAGAATTAAGAATCAAAACTTTTGTTGCAAGTTCAAGAATGGAAACAAAATACCAGGCTATGGCTTTTACCTCTCAATTCATAAAACTGCACGAGTCACAACACAATAATACATGTGAAATATCGATACGATAACATGTATTTTTTTAAAACCAACCATTTAGATGTAATATTTTGAACTAGGATCTGAATCATTGTAATAATTTGTTCTTCCAATAAATAAGTGAAAATCAAATTCATTATGTTAATATGCATTCATATTAACTATTTAGTCAGTTTCATCATGAAAAATGAATTTGAAAAACAACATATAATGGTTATTAGTTAATGTTTACTTGCATGTCATTCTGTAATGATGCCTTTTGAAATTCCAGGCTTTGGTTTTCATACACAGGTTCTTCAGTGTATCGCTCATAGTGTTCTTTATTCTATGGCACTATTCATCAGCTGGATCTTCGACGTCCAATTTGATCGTAAGACAATAATATATCTGGAAGTTGTTTGTTGCAGTGTAGATATTCAGCTCAATATTATTTGTATTAAGATTGCGTTAAATTGGGTTTTCTTTTCCTACTCCTAGGGGTCCACTGCTTTGACCTCGAAAGATGCGAAACTTGGTGATCAAGGCAGTCTTGCATTATCAGTTAGCTGGGATAACCACGGATGGTTTTATATCTCTGTCCGTATAGGATTGTTTCTTTGGGTATGGCTTATAATGATTTTATTCTCCACTCTTTGGTATCAATGTATAAATTTGATTTCATTCTTCTGCTTGCTTTTTTCCAAAGATACTTCTGTGATATAAATTTATTTTTTATTTTTGTGTGCGAAGGTTGCTTTGCTTAATCTAATTACACTTTCTTCAACTTGGGCAAGGGTAATTGACGTAATGGACAACGAGGTTTGTTTACTGATCATAGTTTTTGTTTTAATTTGGCTTGTTTTATGTCCACTTAACATTCTCTGGGTTCAGTCAGGTTCAAGATTATTTGGCTTTATTGGTGCTGGTGCCACCCTTGGACAACTTTTTGGATCACTGTTTGCCACTGGAATGGCTTTTGTTGGTCCATGTAAGTTTGCATGTTCCTATACAACCATTTCTTGCTTGGTTTCACTTTGTTTAACATCAAGATCATGTCTTTTGCAGTCTTACTTTTGTTTGCTGCTTTGTTGATGGAACTTGCGGCTCAGACATCAAGAGGGATAAATTGCGATACATCTCATGTTGAAGAAGAACTCTCTCCCATTAGGTTATTCCTTTATTCTTTTCTTCATAGTTATATGAATGAAAAATAGTGATGCATTTGAGATGGTCCATAACTTATTTTTATTTGGAGGCAAAATTTAACCTCCAAGAAAAATTTACAGCATGTAGAACTAGGCATCAAACTCTAGGCGTACATCCTACATAGATAACTATCCTACACTACTGGTTATTGGGTGGGTAACTCTAATTCAAGTTAATCAAAGAAGATTGTAACAAAAACAACTTGGCCCTTTTCAAACAGGCGTGTTTGCCGACTCTGAATGTGGGAAAGAATCAAAGAAAGCAGAGCATTATTGATGAAATCTCTGCAAATTTATCAACGGGATATAGGCTGAGATAAAGCGATCAAGATACAGAACAAAGATGGTAATAAAGATTTGTTTTCTCGCCAGGACATGTCATTGTCTCGTCTGTCCCTCTGTTTCACTCTTCAGAAATCACACCTACCTCCTAACTAACTACCTCAACCCCCTTTTATTTCTAATCACACATCATCATTTTGACTCTCTGTTAAACAATTACTCGCTGCCCCTATGTTCCCTATTCTCGTCGTAGAGTATTATATTTAATTGGAGACCTATAATAGTGTGCAAGTAATTTCCAGCTCTATCCCCTCATCCAGCCCACACAGAGGGAAGTCAGAAAAATGTTAATCATGGAGATCATGCATCTCATTAAATTATTTTTTTTGTAATTTTTTTTCTTCATAAAATGTACTTTGCCACACTATACATAATTATTTATTTTGAATTTTAGAGAATCTGATTCCAACCCTGAAAATGAGGCTAGTGAGATTGACAGGACTGAACACACTCTAAAAGGTTCCCCAAAGTCATCTGCTTTAGTGAAGCATAATGTTTGGCCCATATTGGAAGGACTCTGGCTTATACTGTCATCAACTTACCTCTTGCATATATCATTGTTCATCTGGCTGAGTGCAGTTGTCTCTTCATTCTTCTATTTCCAGGTTAGGTGATCTTTTGTCCTATAAGACATCTTTGGTAATCATTATCAGCATTTCTGTTCTTACAAAATGGTATGAAGCTCTATTGCCTCCGGATCTGCTTCTGTTTTGTCGTGTTTGCTATGTTTTGTGTCTGGTTGTCGTGGGTTGCAACCACTTGGTCTTATTCCCGTATCATTTGCTTGGTTTTATGCTCAGGCTAGGATAGGTGGTATTTAGTTGGGTCCATTTGGCGTGGTTTATTTCTGTCTAGCTGAAAGACCATCAGTAAGCTTGAACTTTTGCAGTGTTAAAATATTTGCACTTGTTAAACTACAATTTGGTACTTAACTAGGCTCACTTTAAGTAAGATTACAATTAGCCCCATGATTACATCCTTTGATTTATTGTGATCGAGCTATAAATAAGAATAATAATGAGCAACCGATGCATTTGGTTTCTTTCATACACTTTTAAAAAGAAAAGTTCTGTTTGTCTTTGGATGATCAATCTCTGAAGTGATCTTTATTGTCATGCTATGTGTTTTAAGATGACTCTTTGAACCTGTATACATCTCTAAAAGGTATTTCTTCTGATGTTTTCCAGTTGTGATTGCAGAAAGTGAGTGTGATTGCCAGCACAGTTGCTAGCTCTCTTGGACGGAGAAAATTGTTTGCCGAGATAAATAGCTTCATTGCTGTTTTTATTCTTATTGGACAACTAACCTTAACGGTAAGCTTTTCAAAAAATGACCTTTTCTGCTTGGATTTGGATATTCTTTTAGAGTTGGGTTTGGACATTAGCTGTTGATATTGATATTGATATAATACTTGAAATAGTTAAAAAGGATTTGATATTGCTTTGATTTTTCTTTTGTGCTAACATGATATATAGGAACTAAAGTGTACTGACAGTTTTTGGTGAATAGACTAGACTACTACAGTAAGTACACAATTTGATAATTGGCTTTTATTTTGTGTAAACGAACTGCTATAATAAGGATACCAATTTATAATTAGATTTTTGCCATTCCTCCAGTGACGCTAGCATTATTTTATTTTGCTTTCTCGTTCAAGTGGTAGGAGAGGTGTTAGCCTAAAAAACCAAACATCTGCAGTAACTCTTGAGAAGGAGGAAAACGAAATTACACAACAAAGCCACACACAAACACTTGAATACATAATGAGATTAATGTTACCCATCTGAAAGGTTGAAATACATGAAGATTTCTATGAACTTGCTTGATTGAAATTGCATATTGTTATTTCATACACTTGAGGGAATAATTACTACTTTATATTTTTCAAAAAAGAAGGAATTATAGCTGAACTGCTCCCCAAACCCTTTTTATTTCAAATTCTACATTAACCATTTCCAATAAGTAATATTCTCAGCAATAGTAGTAACGAAATGTATCCTTGTGGTAGTTTTTCTTATTTGCTGTTTATATTGTTGTTGCATAACTCCAATATGATCACTTCATATATCTCTTCATTAATTTTTCTTTATCTTGTGCAGGGGCGCATTCTTACTGTTGCTGGGGTTACTGCAGCTATATGCTCAACTCCTTTTGTTGGCTTCTTAAATTTAGCAGCTCTAGCTGTTTGGCCAGATTGGATGGTGGTGGCTATTTGTGAGACACTGAGAAAGGTATTCTTCTACGACTTACAAACAGTTCTTGCTTCTTTAATAAAAATATACAATATTTAACTATGCTTCATATTCGCAATATGTAATATTTATGATAATATTAATAATGTATATATCTAGGTTCAATGCTATAGATTGCAATTATAATTACTTTTGATTCTTTCTTTTTGTTCTTTTATAGCATGCCTTAGTTTCCATAAAGTCCTAGCCTGTTGTTGATTTCAATTGCTAAAGTTTAGGGATTTAGATACTTATTCCCTTTTATAGACATCTATTCAATTCTTTGTTATTAGAGCTCTCTGGTCGATCCCTCCCTTTATTTTGCCTCAGCTGTCCTTTCAGTTTGGGGCTTCAGCTACTGTGAGCACTGGCCCATTGTGAGTAGTCGTCTAGTGTCAAAGGTGACATTCCCTAATTGGTATATATCAGGTTTGGTTTGGCTTCTCTGCTTTTCTGTTTTTCAGACCTGTGTTAACTTTCTCATGGCTGAATATCCCAGGACTGATCTTGAAACTGGAGAAAGCTGAATATATTATTTTCTGATTCTCAAATGTATAACACCAAAAGACTACAATATATAGACTAAGGCTCATAAATTCTATTAATAGCTATCCTAGTATTAAGTAAATAAAATTTGTAGAAATAATTCCCTCTAATACAACAACCGGTCGCTCCATTGGTTGAATCATCAGAAAGAAATTTGTTTTTCTTTACAATTTTGGGCTTTCCTACCATTACCATCAAAATGTTGAATGGACAAAACGTCTTGGATCAACATGTGGTTCTTAGACCAGGGTCTTTTTGAGTATGTCGGATAAGTTATAATTGTAATAAGTGTGGCCTATATGCCATAGCTTGAAGGGAAGTCTTAAAATTCTGTATTACTATACAGGTTTGTTGTGTGATGTATAATAATGATTTAGGAATTTTTTTTTTTGGTTATATATATTGTGTTCTTGCATTGATTTTTTAGCATACGTTTCTTTCTTGGCTTTAAACAGTTTTCTTGTTGATTATATTCATCTTTTGAAGAAATTCATAAGTCTGACCCTGTGTGTAATAAACGAGTGTGTATTCATATTCATGTTCTAAAATGTTACAGGTTGTTACATATGTCGTTACAAGGCCTGGAAGAGAACTTCTATTTGTTGTTGTTTCAGAGGATGAAAAGTATAAAGCTAAAGTATGACCATTTTTGTTTGAGCTTTCTTTCCGTCCTAAAGGTTAAACGAAGTAGTTGTTGTAGATCTTGGGCTTGTAGTTGTCCTAAAGGAAAAATGGCAATTTAGTCCCTTAAATTGAAGAATATTAGTCAATTTGATCCCTTTTCCGAATATACAACCACAATTTAAAGGTTCTAGGTTTTCCTCGATTAAGCAAGAAACTGTTCAAGGCAATATGTAGTTCTTTCATTGGTTTTGATGAGTGTTTTGTAAGGAGGTACTTTGGTGAAGAGACTATGTTTTATAATTTAAGAGACTAAATTTTCATTTTGCAAGTTAAAGGGACTAAATTGTCTGACTCTCACAACTTTGATGACTAAAATGTTGATTTACTTACATAGCCATGTACTATTTTCATTTTGAAGCCAACCAACGACTTCACTGCCACAACATTTTAATATGCTATATTTTTAGGGAATTTCCTCATAAGTACATTAAATGAACATGTTGATGCAGATATGCATAGATGTGCTGGTTCAAAGACTTGGAGATGCTGCAGCAGCTGGAATGTATAAAATGCTTTTTGGTACCCAAAACGGAAGCCCATCAACTGCTGCCCTTTATGGCCTTCCGGTACGCGTGAACTTATCATTCTATCCATCTCCTCTCAAATAGCAGTGTTGGTTAATAAAAGAAAAGAAGTGTAGAAAAAAGAAATAGATTGTTAGTATATCATCAAAAACTAGTATAATTATTTGCTCAAATAGTCACAGTTATTCTCCATTATTTTGGCTTTCTTGGTACATTGCTGCTTTACACTAATACTACTTTTTTTTCACTCATTTTTTTTATCTTATACACTGTATGTTCAATCTGATGGTATGCATCTTTTTACTGCTTTATACCAGGTTTGTTTGCTGTGGATAATCACAGCATTCTTTTTGGGCCGCAGGCAAGCTCAACTTTCGAAGGAAATTTTGAGATTAAATGTACAGTGAGTGAACTATACTGGGTGATCGGTCGAACAAATGAAAAATGCATGAGCTGGATCGTGTTCGAGAAAGTCGAGCTTCTGAGATAAAAGCTAACATGGTATGTTCTCCCAAATTCTTTCAAGCATTCCTTCTGTGCGGGTAATTGGAGGAATTTTGATGTAAAGCGACACACTGTGCAATAACATAAATTGATATATGGTGCTGGATTATTTTAAATATTTATTCAAGAAATTTTGAGAGTAAAGTTCGGTGTTTATTTAATTAATGTTCATGCCTATATATAGAGCTGTGTTATTTTGACACAAAATGGGACTACTAATTTTGACAATAATTTAGATGGTAATTCAATTTAAATATATCGCTAATTACGTTTAGTAGATGATTAATGAATATAAGCAGGTGATGCAACTCAGGAATCATCTGCGTAACACAATTAACGAAAATTTTGAATGTCATTAACCACAATATTTCGGTGTATATTTGAACACAAAGTATGGTCAATACTCAATATACATCATATTTGAATATTACTATAGTTATTATAATCAGTATGTTGCATATTTGAATACTTGAAAATTGTGGTTAATGCTGTACAAATGGGTGATTAATGAGTTGTCACCTTGTTATTTTGATGATCTATCTATTGAACGTACATAACCTCTTAGAGAAATGCTACGGTCACACCTACTAACACACTTTTTTAACACATCCAATTAGAATGAGTTTTTCTAATTACACCCTGTATAATCCTGGTTAGACTCCAGAATGACAAAATTACCCTTGCATAAAATTTAATTCTCAAAAAGCCTCTTCTTCTTTCTTGGTTACACCCCAAAACTCATATTATGTCTTTCCTTCTGCAAGTTGATTTATCCATTCTATGCAAGATTTCAACGAAAATTCGAATCAAATAAGTTTAGCAAGTTGTGTTCTTCGATCGATTATGTTTTACTTGTCATGGGTTTCCTAATTCTAAGCTTTTTCTGGTATCAATTTGTGTTTTTCTTATTTCTGGATTATACTGTTATTTAATCTTAAACTCAGTTTAAGTAGGTCATGTAAACTGAGTTTTGAGTTTAAGTGTACATATTTAAACTCAGTTTAAGCAGGCCATGTAAACTTAGTTTAAGTAGGTCATGTAAACTGAGATTAAGTGTACATACTTAAACTCAGTTTAAGTAGGTCATGTAAACTTAGTTTAAGTGGGTTATGTATATGAGTTATCTAAAAGTTCAACGTAATCTCAGTTTAAGTATGTACACGTAAACTTAGTTTAAGTATACATACTACATACTTAAACTCAGTTTAAGTAGTTCATGTAAACTTAGGTTATGTAGGTTATGTAAACTAAGTTTACATGAACCTACTTAAACTGAATTTAAGTTAAGTTAACTTCAACATGTAAATTGAAAAAGTCGTACAAGGCAGTTGAACAAGAAGAAAAAAAATTGAAGCTAGCATTATTGAAAAAGAAGAAGAAATTCACTCTCTTATATGCAATCGAGTATGGATGAAAAATGTTTTGATTCACTCTTTAATCTTCCACAGAGATTGATTGAACATCAGGATTGTTTGATTATTTGTGGGTAAAAGAGAGTGACAATGAATGAAATCAAGGTTTTAAGAGAATTTATATAAAAGGGCAATTTTGGTATTATAAAAAACTTATAAGAAAATTTGGGTGTAACTAGAAATATATGGGGTGTGAATAGAAAAATTCAATTATAATTAGTTATGTCATCCACTTTTTTAATTCACTTTACCCGGTGACCGTTTTGATCTTTATAGCTTTACAGTTTGTTTTAATTTTTATTATTAAATCAGATTTTAACTTTTCATCATCTTTGTTGAACTTCTCACATACATAGATTCTACAGGTTCTCACGCAGATTATCATCTGTAAAAAAAAATAAAAAATAATATTGCTTTCACCCATTTGAAAAGCATAGAATTGTTTATTAGTCGTCCTCCAAAATTTATCCCAAGCACTTATAACACCCAGATATGCAACAGTTAAACGAACATGATAAATGAGCTTCAAAAGAGTCCATTTGAATCTGCTTGTTGATCGTCCTCCTAATTTTTTTCTTCCTGTGTTGAATTTGCTTACTATATTGAATGGCTAGAAACAAAGTAGAAGTATACCAATTGGAAACATGTTCTAGAAAGAAAAAAGAATCCCCTTTGGATAAATTCTGCAACAAAAACTAAAATGAAAACATTATAGAAAAGAGGAACCAACTAAAAAATTCTGCAACAAAAAATTACCCAATTAAAAAGACGATAGAGACAAGACGGTTCAGATCGACGAAAATGACGACAAAGCTTGCACGCTACAAATCAAAAGGAGCCACGGATAAATCAGAATAAAATAGAATTGTGATGGCTAACGAAAGAAAATAGAGACTGGATCAGAATAAAACATAGACGAGATGGGTCAGTTTAAATGGAGATGTGAAGAATAAGGAGCAAGAAGCTTTTTGTTTTATTTTGTTTTGCTTTTCTTCTGTTTTCAAAACCATAATGTTGGAGAAGACGAGTTGCAGTCAACTGACTCCAAAAAAAAGAATGTTCATTAGAGAGTTGTACTATTGAAATAAGGGAATGGTGTGGATAACCTGTGATGTGTTAAAGAAGTGTGCTAAAATGTATGACCTAACATTTCTCTAACCTCTTATTTCACTAATGTTAACCATCCAAATTATTGTCAAGTTTTTTTGTCAAATTTAAAATAGGATAACAATAATGCTACAATAGGATCACACTCTTTAACACATTTTATAGATTATTCTAATTCTCTCCACTCTATACCACTCATCCAAACATGACATAAAAGCCAACCCTACCTTCACCATACATGCATTGAATGGAAAACATAGTAGTTGGTTTTCGAATCAAAGAAATGAGAGTCGTCAGTTTATGTTGGTCCAGTTAAGTTACACGGTCGATCGAGTGGACGGATCAAACTAATCCATTGGTTTTTGGTTTGACTGGCTTGTATGCGGCTGTTTATAAAGCACTGCTATGAACACTATTTTGAAACTCATTGTCTATGCATATCATCATCGTCATATATATTATGTTGTGAAGGAAACTACACAATCTCAATCAGTGAAGAACAAACAAGTCAACAAAAGAGAAAACAATGTCTTGTTCACTGCTACCTCTAAAGAAACGCAAAAATGCAAAATCATTATGTTACTCATCACCACCTGATAAATGAAAACATAAATCAAAATTCAAACTTAATTTAAGAAAATGTATCAAATTCAAATTTTATTTAATATTTCATAAAATAGTAAAAGAAAGACGAAAGAAAGAAGAAGAATCATAACCTAATTTCTTAAAATTAAGTTTCTTTCCTATTTTCTTGTGTGGTACACTTTTTGTCGTTGTTGTTGACACATTTGAAGCATTATGAATTTTCATTACCATCGTGTTTAACCATTAATCACCGGGAAGAGGTTTCCTATCCATATTCTTCCCGCTTCATCTCTCCTCAACCGGTATATATTTTGCTACTATTGTGCAAGAACCATGAGATCGATGATAATTTAATGTTTTTTAATGAATTATTTAGCTTTTGCTATATCATTAGTAAATATAGTTAAATTTAAACTGATTGTTCTTTAACAATTGTTTAATAGAAGTTCTTTAATGTTATGTTAATTATGGTTCATAGTTCTGTTAATTAAGTTTATTGAGTTATCTGGATTAAATTTGGTCAATTTATTGAATGAATTTGTGTTTTAATTGATAATTAAGGTTAATTTAATTCCTTATTAAATTATTGTCTTTTAATTGTCAAGAGTAAAAGACCCATGCATACACACCGGTCATAGTGGTAATTATATAAAAAATAATGAATGTATTGTATTTATTAAATATTTGTTTATTTTATATGCAAATTCTATTTAAGTATAATTTTTTTTTTGAAAGAATTTAAGTATAAAATTTTTAAAAACCGACGGAAATACCAATATATATAAATTAAAAGTAAATAAATATAATAAAGTTGCATTTTTTTTTTTGGTAGTGTATAATAAAGTTGCATTGGTGACATGGAAGCAATTTTATGAAAATGAGATTTTATTTACTTTCAACTCACATATTTTATATATTTTATTGAAAGAATCTTCATCATAAGTACTATTAGACAAGGGTACTATTTAGTGTTATATATGTAAAATATTTTCATATATTCAAAAAATAAAATTTCTTATTATTTTCATGTAGTTTTAAAAGTACTATTTACTCAATTGTCGATAATAAAAGGGGTTTTTTTTAGGGGATTAAAAAGGTATTATTATTATCAAATTTTTTGGTCATTTGAGAATGATTTAGAAGCACGATCTTGTACGGGAGTTCGCATATCATTCAATGAGATAGATTCTAAACATATGGATATTAGTTATTGATTTAAGAGAAGAGAAGAGAAATGCTAGTTACAAATGTTTTGTCACTCGCTATATAACACACACGATATTGTTATGCCACATCGCCAATTCTCTTAAACTCATTACTTGTTTACCGGTGCAACCAGTTAGCATATTTTTATTTTATTTTATTTTATTTAATAATATTGTTGGTCTCACCACTCAAGACTTAAATTAAAACAATAAAATATTTCACCACAACCATTTGGTTTCTGTTTGTACTCGGAATCATCTGTTGTACTATCTATGTCTATGGTATGGCCAGTGACTATGCTTGAGCCGTTGTGATGATGGGTTGTCGGACATGGTGGTTGGGGACAAATACGGAGCGGCGGTCACGGATGAGGCTGGTGAATGAAGTTTGGGGCACGACATAGATAAAGGACATCCAAAGGGGTTATACCATTTAAGTAACTTTGCTTGTATTTTGCTTGTGTAAATACAAAATCTTCAAAGTTAAAAAATATGCCTCAATGATTAAGTCTCATTGTAAAGACACAGCTAGAAGTAAAAAATAACAGAGGATAAAAAAAAATACGAAGTTGAAAAACTGAAAATTAACATCCATAGAAAATTTGAGGTACCAATTGACACTGAAAAGTGAAAATTGAGTGAAAGTTGACGGTCCAAGGAGGGATTTGATTATCTTGAGTGGTTGATGAATGAAATGATGATGATGGTTTGAAATTAATCTCAATATAAGGGTGGTAGTCTTTAAACCGTAAAACTTCTAATAAGAAAATGGTGGATGGAAGTGGCAGTAGTGATTGGGTTTTGGTGGATGAAATAGAACAGAGAAGTATTGGGAAGTTACTATGGAGTATTATTGATTTTAGGTGGATGGTGGCAGAATTAAAGTTAAACGTGAAGAGCCAATCCGGTAGCCAATTTTTTTTATAAAAAAACAGATGACGTGGTCCAATTGTAAGGCGTGTGATAAAAGGAGTGTGTTTAAGCGTTTGACGCGTTGGCACTTCTCTTAAGAGAATATTAAAAAAAGATTAAAAGATACCAAAAATAGGGATATTGGTTATTGATTTAAGAGATTAATCGAGATTAAGAGATATAAAAGATAGCGATATTAGTTATTTTATTGGGGAATGATTATTTGCATAATGACCATATATTTCTTTAAATTGGTGAGATTAATAGATTAACCGGTGTTGTTCAAAAAAAATAGATTAACCGGTGAAATATTAGAAAAATTGGTAGACATAATTTTATTATATCAATAATAAGTAGTAGATTATCCTTCAAAAAAAAGGGTAGTAGATTAGGCTTATAGAGTTAATTGTAATTCTTTATTGGATCAACTCTTTATTTGCCTCAAATTTCAAGAATTTTACTTTAGTCATGAAACCTTTAAACTAAAATGGTGATTTTATTCACAACTTTTACAATTTAGTTTTGTATTTATTTTTTCCTTACATATAACAACTTGTTCAAATCTTAGAAACTTAATGAAAGACATGAAAATTTCAATTAGAATACATATATTATAAAACAAGAAGGAAAAAGTATATTTTGTGCAAAAAAAAGAAGGAAAAAGTATAGAAAAAATAAATGAACAACTAGTATAACAAACTATTAGCTCAAATAGTTATAGCTATCCTCATTATTTTGGCATTTTTGGTAAGTTGTTGCTTCACACTAATAGTATTTTTCACACTTTTTCATATTTTTTACGTTGTATTTTCAATGCTAATGTTATGTATCTTTTTTATTGTTCAATACTTGGTTTATTTGTTGTAGATAGTCACATAATTCTTTTTGGGTATGAATCTGTTAATTTATTTCAGATCAATGATCAACTAATACTAATGAATAATCATTTGTGAAGCAACAATTTCAGCTCAACCTTTAACTAGTTCTATAAGAAAATTGTTTTTTTGACATAAAAAACTTCACATTGACACAAGTAATTTACGTTAGGACCCTAGTGGTAGTTAACTACCGTTGGAAAAACCGTCGGCAGTTAACAGCCGTTGGTGCCAGCGGTAGTTAACTACCATTGCTTTTTTTTCCCCCCAAAACCAGAAAACCCCTAGGTCCTATTCATTCATCACCTCACCTCACCATTACCATACCTCAAAAAATCCCCATTTCAAAAATCCTTTGTCAAAATCTTGGTTTCAAATCATTGCTGATCGATTGCTAGGACGTTTCTACACACAATATGCATAAAAAAATAGGTATTGCAAGTTTTAACATGTTTGCATTTGATTGGGTTTTGCAGTTTTTTTTTTGGTATGTCACGAACTCTAGCGGCTGTTAACTACCGCTGGGAGTCAGCGGCTGTTAACTGCCGCTAGACACTTAAAATTTTTTTTGTTTTGTTTTTTTGTTTTGTTTATGTTATTATATGATATTAGATACATGTTTATTAATTAGTTTAGTAATTCTATGTTGTTTATTTATAGATAAGGTTGAGAATGTGGGTGATGATTCGGGTGATCGAAAACCTAGAGTTATCGATTCCATTAAGGTTGAAGCTCCCATTAAGGTCGAAGCTTCGGTGAAGGTTGAAGCTTCCGTTAAAGTTGAGGCTTCAAGCGTCAATTCCGATGTGTGGAAACTTCGTGACAACGAAGTGGACATGGCTCATTTCTTTTCGACCCGAGACACATGGAAAGATTAAGACGAATTGCTCGGTTGGGTCCGTCGGCAAGCAAATAGGGCTGGATTTACGGTTATCATTAGAAGATCTTGTGAAGGTAGAAATGTTATGTTGGAGTTGGTTCTTGAACGGAGCGGCGAGCACAAAGTACCAAGAGAAAAGTGAAGCATGAAGCAACGGGATCAAGAAAATGTGGGTGTTTGTTCAAGGTGCGTGGATATGTCGTCAGGGAAGACAACACTTGGAAATCGGCTATTCTTAATGGTGTTCACAACCATGAGATGGTGCCGTATGTAGCAGGGCACCTTCTTGCCGGAAGATTAATGGAGGACGATAAGAAGATTGTACATGACTTGACCGATTCCTCGGTGAAACCAAAAAATATTTTGCCAAATTTGAAGAAGAAAAGGAAAGAGTCCATCACAAATATCAAGCAAATCTACAATGAACGTCATAAATTCAAAAAGACAAAAAGGGGTGACTTGACGGAGATGCAATTTCTAATCTCAAAGTTGGAAGAGAATGGATATGTTTATTATGTAAGAGAAAAGAAGGAAAGTCAAACTGTTCAAGACATATTTTGGACTCATCCAACATCAGTAAAGTTGTTTAACAATTTTCCGACTGTTTTGATAATGGATTCCACATACAAAACCAACTTGTATAGTATGCCATTGTTTGAAATAGTTGGAGTCACCTCAACCTATTTGACATATTCGGTTGGTTTTGCATTTATGACGTCGGAGAAGGAGGATAACTTTACTCGGGCTTTGCAAATGTTGCTTAAACTTCTTGGACCAAATAGTGATATGCCTAAGGTGGTAGTGACCGATAGGAACACGGGTATGATGAATGCTGTAGCAAATGTTCTCCCCGATAGTAGTGCAATACTTTGTTATTTCCATGTTGGCAAAAATGTTAGATTAAGAATCATCACTGATTGTAAAGTTAAACAAAATGTTGTTGTGGTGGATGGGCAAAAGAAGATTGTCGATGAGGAGAAGCATAGTAAGTTAGTTGATACCATATTTGATGCATGGGAAAATTTGGTTGAATCTCCTATTTAAGAGTTATATGCAGGTAATCTATTGGAATTCCAAGATGCTTGTAAGGATTATCCAAAGTTTCTTCACTATGTTGAAACTACCATTTTGAAGCCTTTTAAGGACAAACTAGTGAGGACATGGACGGACCTTGTGTTACATCTTGGGTGCAGGACCACGAACAGAGTTGAAGGAGCTCATGGTGTGGTGAAGGAATATTTGTCCACCTCCAAGGGTGATTTGGGTACTTGTTGGGAAAAAATAGATGAGATGTTGACAAACCAATTTGGGGAGATACAAGCATCCTTTGGTAGGAGCGTTACGGTCTTGGAAAATAGATACAAAGATGTCACTTTGTACTCCGGGTTGGGGGGGTCACATGTCTAGACAAGTCATGAACTTTATTTTTGTGGAAGAAGAGCATGCTAGGAAAACCTTGTGCATTGAGAAGAAAACTTGTGGTTGTGTTCAAAGGACGTCGTATGACCTACCTTGTGCATGCTTCATTGCTATGAAAATCCGTCACAACAAGCCCATTCGATTGGATGAGATACACCCGCATTAGCATAAGTTGTATATGGGTGAAGAAGAAAGTAATAAAGATTTGTTTTCGGTCGCGGAGGAGTGGCGTGGTATCCAAGAACGTCTCGAAAGAGTTCTGTTTCAAATGAAACTAGAAATCAAAGAGGGTTTGCGGTTGTTAGCGTTTCCGGAGACCACAATGTTGTCACCACCTCCAAGAAAAGTGCCAACCAAAGGAGCTCCCAAAAAAATCAAAACTACACCAAAAACGACACGTAGGATCCCATCTTCGTGGGAGACTATTGATTCTCAACATCCCGAAAGTCAATGTTCACCACAAAAAAAATCTTCACAACCTAAAAGAAAAGGTGCTTGCATTGGCATTTCTCCGGTTCCGGTTCCTAAGCCTAGCTTGGTTTCAAGAAACTATGATCCATCGAGTCCTATGTATTACATGCCAAAATTCACGAGACCATACATTGAGGGAATTGTGCATGTTATTGGCGATGGACATTGTGGGTTTAAGGCTATAGCTGAATCCGTGGGTTTGACGGAAGAAAGTCATGTTATGGTACGAAGAGCACTTATTAAAGAGTTGAAAGAACATAGGAACAAATACATCGAGATATATGCAAGCGAGCGCCGTTACAACTACATCTTGGATGGATTGCATCCTCCCAAAAATGCTAGTAGTTTTGCACCTCCCAACAAATGGTTGACATTGCCGGATATGAGACACATCGTTGCAACTTGTTACAATAGGCCGGTGTTAGAGATGACCACCCTTGATATTGGAGTCTCAGAGACTTTTTTCCCACTTAGAAGTAGGCCTCCGGTTAACCCGAAAACCAACATGATTTGCCTTGGTTTAATCCCAAATCATTTTGTCCTTCTAAAGTTGAAAGATGGTTGCCCACTACCTCAATCATCCACGAAGTGGAGAAATCACAGGAGCATCGAGGCAGCAACATGGGAGAATGAATTTTTGGATCAACACGATCGTTTCCGAACACTCATGGAGATTGAGCTACGAGAGAGACCGATTCCACCAAAAAAACCAACAAATCAAGACAGTCCTATTATTTTTGATGACACTCCGGTTAAAGCAAACGCCGAATTTGAAGATGTTCTAGAACATTTAGATGATTTACTTTTATTAGATGAAATATGACACTTTTTGGTCGGTGTTAATCCGTTTTTTGGTCGATACACACCGACATATTTTTTGGGATATATAATGTAATGACCAATTTTTTTGGCTAATATGTAACTAACCTTTAACTAATTATATATATATATA
>Ga0228711_1002907_pt1 | contig 26538 bp, 16 predicted proteins | sample MedpolnodulmetaG_2_FD_177996 | JGI IMG/M metagenome (GOLD analysis project Ga0228711, IMG submission 177996) | Root nodule microbial communities from Medicago polymorpha collected in Santa Monica, California, United States - brown nodules | ecosystem: Host-associated > Plants > Roots > Nodule... | reverse complement strand
TTTGATTTACCCCCTGTAAAATATTTTTGTTTTGATTTACCCCCCTAATAGGCCAAACAAAAACCAATTTTATTTTTTTTTTCAAGAAATTTTCGTTTTGGTTTGGCCTATTAGGGGGTTAAATCAAAACAAAAATATTTTACAGGGGGTAAATCAAATCAAAAATTTTACAGGGGGGAAAACCGGAAATGACTTATATTACAGGGGGTAAAGACCTATTATCCCTTTAATAAATAGTAACTTTACTCTATTTATACTTTAAATGTAATGTGATCTCCCGTTTTACGTTGAATACTCTGATTATTTGTATTATTTGCATTGTTGGGAAAACGGGGTGTTACATGAGACAGTGATATCCGAACCATCGAGGACAGAGATGAGATTCAACTTCTCATCTCAATCATATATGAGTAGGGTAACATGTAAGTAAGTATATGAGAATCAGGGACGGAAAAGTAAAACCCGTCCCCTCCACGCCCAAGTTGATTGATATAAATGAAATGTTAACTAGTGCTCCCGAGACACTGGTTAAGGATTTTAAATTATAATTTTTTATGAAAATTTGTGTAATAAAATGCATAAGAAATTAAAAACATTAATATAAAATGTTTAAAGAGTGCCCAGAGCATTCGTTAACAAGACCAAATTCTTTAATTCTTTATTTTTGGTTTTTTTTTTTTCTACTCATAAAAGATTAACTTATTTTCCCTTTCCTCAAGCAAAGCTTCCTTATTCTTCTACTCTGCCTCCAACCCGTATCCACAACAAAACTAAAACTCCCAAAAACCCTATTCCAAAACCAAACACAAACCTATGAAACCTTGTCTCTAAAAACCAACCAAATCATAGAAAAACATCATCATAGGCAATGAGAATGATGCAAGTAACCTCTAGTATTCGTGCTTTCACATGGTTCTCACTTCGAAGACACTTAGAAGAAAACATAACCGACCTACACAAATGCACAAACTCTAATCACATCAAACAAATCCATGCACAACTCATCAAATGTCATCTTCATCAAGACCCTTACATTGCTCCTAAACTCATAGCTTCATATTCACTTACCAATAATTTATCTTCTGCTGTTAGTGTTTTTAACCAAGTTCCTGACCCAAATGTTCATCTTTATAATTATCTTATTAGAGCTTATTCTCTTTCAGGCAATGAATCAAACAGTTTGTGTGCGTTTGGTGTTTTATTGAAAATGCAAGTGGATGGTGTTTTGGCGGATAATTTTACTTACCCTTTTCTTTTAAAAGGATGTAATGGTAGTTCTTGGTCGAAAATGGTGAAAATGGTGCATGCCCATGTGGAAAAATTGGGTTTTTATGGGGATATATTTGTGCCGAATTCGTTGATTGATTGTTATTGTAGGTGTGGTGGTGTTGAGATGGCGATGAAGGTGTTTTCCGGGATGGAGGAGAGGGATGTTGTGAGTTGGAATAGTATGGTTGGTGGGTTGGTTAAAAATGGTGATCTTGACGGTGCGTTGAAGGTGTTTGATGAAATGCCGGAGAGAGATAGGGTTAGTTGGAATACGATGTTGGATGCATTTACAAAGGCGGGTGAGATGGAGAAGGCGTTTAAATTGTTTGAGAGAATGGGTGAGAGGGATATTGTTTCTTGGTCTACTATGATTTGTGGTTTTAGTAAAAGCGGTGATATGGATATGGCGAAGATGTTGTTTGATAGGTGTCCGACTAAGAATTTGGTGTTGTGGACGACGATAATATCTGGGTATGCTGAGAAGGGAAAGGTGAGGCAGGCGATGAAGTTGTATGATGAAATGGAGAAGTCTGGGTTGAGGCTTGATGATGGGTTTTTTATTAGTATTTTGACTGCGTGTGCTGAGTCTGGAATGCTTGGGTTGGGGAAGAGAATTCATGATTCGTTTTTAAGGTCTAGATTTAGATGTAGCACTAAGGTATTGAATTCCTTCATTGATATGTATGCAAAGTGTGGTTGTGTCGATGATGCCTTTGGTGTGTTTAATGGAATGAAGACGAAGAAGGATTTGGTGTCTTGGAATTCCATGATACATGGGTTTGGTATACACGGACATGGCGAGGAATCAATTGAGCTTTTCAATACAATGGTGCGTGAAGGTTTCAAGCCTGATGGATATACATTCATTGGCCTTTTATGCGCTTGCACGCATGCAGGCCTTGTTAACGAAGGGCGTGGTTACTTTTATTCAATGGAGAGAGTATATGGGATTGTTCCTCAAATCAAGCATTATGGTTGCATGGTTGACCTTCTCGGCCGTGGTGGACATCTGAAAGAAGCTTTTAGGCTTGTGCACAGCATGCCTATGGAACCAAATGCCATTATATTGGGCACTCTTTTAGGCGCTTGTCGGATGCATAATGATGTTGAACTCGCTACATCTGTGTCTGAACATCTGTTTAAGTTGGTGCCATCTGATCCTGGAAATTTCTCGCTTCTGTCAAATATTTATGCTCAAGCTGGTGATTGGATTAATGTTGCCAAAGTGAGGAAGCAGATGAATAACGAAGGAGGTCAAAAGCTTTCTGGGGTTAGTTCCATAGAGGTGGAGGAAGAAGTGCATGAATTTACTGTACGTGATCAGTCACACCCTAAATCAGGTGATATATATAAGATGATTGATAGATTGGTACAGGACCTAAGGCAGGTTGGATATGTTCCTAGGTTATTATAGATGGACATGATTTGATTATGTCGCTATGGCCAGCTGAAATGATACTTATAGTCCAAGAAAGGAATGCCATCATTATGTAGTCATGCACAATGCTGGTTTACTAAATGTGAAGAAATCAATGTATTCATCGCTATCATTGGTTTAGTAAAACAAATTTTGTATTCAGGGGCCCTAGCTGAATGCCAGAACCTATGATATCAATACAAGCATCCTATTATCCCAGGAAGCTGGCAGAAGCTAATTTACAAAGCCAAAGAAAGGGAAAATTTTGCAAAGAGAAATGATTAAAGATGATTTTCGTGTGCTACTTGTTTTGAAACGAAGCACTGCTGTAGATATGTATATAGGTGGTTGTTGGCACAAAGCCAACCTATTTGTTAAACTCAGACAGTTACTTGAGAATAAGGTTATTTCTGCAATTACTAACAGGTGCTTGATCCCCTATTGTGTTTTTGGTAATATTTTATACATACGTAGAACTACTTTCGTTGCTTTTTATTTGTTATAACTTCTAAGATTATTTACACATACTAAGAAAACTATAACTTTTGTTATGTTTGATAGAATATTGTCTTTTTTCTATAGCACTCTCTAAGGTTCATTATCTCATTCTCAGTTCACCTACATTGCAATAAATATTTAGTGATAATTTTGACAACAATAGTGGATACTATGAACTTTAAAAACGACAAATAAATATAACAAAGAACTCTAAAAAAAAATGTCACTTAAAAAAAGAGTAGAGGTATTAGCATAGAACAGTCAATAAGAATCAAATGAAACGGTGTGGTTGACAAAAAAGGGAACGGTGGGAATCTACTTTTGTTATTGATTTTAATCTTCTTAACGTCTTGTGAAGTAACAGTGTGCAACTCATTTTACTCACTCTTGACTTGTCATTATAAAATGAATATTGTACTACATTATTTTTTTGTTGCTGTTGCATGTAAGCATAAAAGCAACGAGTGCTTGAGTTTTAATTTTTATTTTACTTTGCCTCCCATTCATTAAATTCCGCCTCTGCACCTGCTAGTTATGTCTAATCTGCAATTCCCTCACTCTACATTTGACATATGTTTGTCTGATTATTAACTTCTTTAAGCCTCGGTTATTTGTTTTTATTATTGTTGATTTTTCTTTTGATAGCTGGGCGATGTTTAGTGTTCTGATGACTGATTTTACAAATTGAGACTCTCTGGGAGCCTTTTTCTGAGATTAGATTGTTGCAGAGGTGAACATTAGGGTTTGAGATTTTTTTTTTTTTGAAACAACAAATTTTATCGAAACCAACCCTTGCAAGACGCAAGTAGCGGTAATGAATCAACAATACAACTAGCGCCGTCAAAATACGGAACACCCAAAACCTCCACCGAGTCCCACTAAAAGGGCTATGACAGTCCTAGACGTGAACAACTCCTCTAACCTTCTAAGACACAAAGTTATGATCCTCTAATTTAGTGAACCTCACCAAATTTCAGAACCATAGCTACGCCTATAACAGATAACAGAATCCAAAACCAAAACAGACAGCCACCATACTAGCACTGCAAAAACAGCCATCTACTTCCAGCAGGAGTAAGAAAACTGCCAGCAGAAATCTGAAAACAGAAGGCGCTAATTCTTTCCCCTACCAAAAGCGGTGCTGTCACAGCACTCAACCAGCAGAAAAAAACTGTCAAAACACTCCGCAAGGCCTGACAGCAGCCCCCCGAAAAACCTGCTGCTACTCCACAAAAAGCCAGCACCTATCTTTGGAGACATTCACGAGGATTCCAACACCACTCGTAATAAAGGCTAGTCGGAATATTGAGTCTATTCAAGCACCAACTTCCACGACAAAACCTTAATTTCATCCACTAATTCATCCTCCTCCTTCCTATTAGGGTTTGGTTTGAGCTTATTTTGAGCTTATGAAAAATAGCTTATGTAAATAAATAAGCTTTTATTTTAATTTATAATCTCTCACTAACGAAAATCATATCTTCATAAACTGTTTTTTCATAAACTACCTCAAAAACTTATTTATTTGCATAAGCTGTTTTATATAAGCTCTAAAATAAGCTAATCCAAACGGGCCCTTGATGAATTAGCTGTTCTTAAGAGGACATGTTCTCCATAATAAAACAGAATTGTCAGCTACACAGTGTTATAGCGTCATTATAGCCGCAATTTGACAACATTTTGTACTAAATAGCATATCGTGGAACAGTAGGGATTTGTTCAAATTCTGCTATGTTTGTAGCCACTATTTAACAACACTAATAATTTTTTTGAAGATTGTGTCCACTCTCCTTCAAGTATACAGATATTATGATAATTTTTGTGGATGTTTATGTAGTTCTAAATATATTTTTCCGATAGTAGTAAGATCTTACTATCCTTGCTATGGTCCTCGAGTTACGATCTTTCAACCCCTACCAATCTTTGACTCTCAATTTTGAAAACATTGCTGCCAAATAATCTCACAAGTCATAACGCACAAGTGTTTTTGAAAACAGCTAATGACATATCCACAAGCTATCAGGATATCTCAACTTATTACTTATACAAACGGTTTGACTTTATTTGAGCTTTTGTTATAGAAATAACTTATTCATAAGCAAATTTATGATAAGTATTTATGCTATAAGCGCTTAATTAAACTGTTTATCCCAATAGAACTTTTGTCTTGCTGAGACATTTTAAGCTTTCAAGGTTCTTAGACCTTCCATCAACTGTTATTGAGATTTTGAGTTCAGCTATTCTAACTGCTACTTCATATGCATCTCCCATACTGGTCTTGATGTGCTTGATATGAGAAATGAACTCGAGTTCGTTCCATTTATATATTTTCCTTTCCATTTATATATTTTCCTTCGCTGCTTGCTGCTTGCTTATATAGATTGTTTGTGTGCTTTTTACTTGAAGCGAAGAACGGTGGCATTTCGCTCCTCTTCCAGCAGCAACCTGAACTTGTAATATCCTTGTAGTGCCTTCACAATCATCACCATCTTTGTTTCTTCTGTTGAGAATGGTCCGGTTTAGGTGCTGAAGCATATTTCAGGTATTTCTTCAGGCTTGGTTATTGCCTTCCTTGTGACTTTGATATTTTGCATTGATGTCAGCCTTAGGAGCTGTTTGATTTGAAATCAACTTTTGTGACGCTGATATCGATTTCCTCTTTATTTTCATCAATATCATCAGAACTAACTTTACCATATTCCAATTTAATGTGTTCTTACATATTCTAGTTTTCCATCAATAAAGGTCTACTGAAGTTTGAAGCTAGTTAATCACAAACAAATTAAATTGTATTTTGCTGGATTTTGAAGCTTTCATGAACAAAACCAATTGATGGATTTTTGTGCCTTGTTGGAATTTCAATGCTGTATTACATTTGTAAAGCAGTTCCCATTACTCAATAGCAATTTTTCTGTAATATTAAATGTAGAACTTTGTTCCTACATTTATAGTTCTGGAATCCACTACCTTATCAAACTTTTGATAAATCAAAGGCAAAAATTTGAAATGATATTGCTAATATTGCCTTTGAAGTTGTATTTTGTTCCAATTTTTATCAGTTATGTCCGCCATCAATATCTTATCATACCACCACCATTTTGGTATTTTTCCCTATTCACATCATGCTACTGGTAAGTGGTGATTAAAAATCTGATAACAAAATACTGGATCACTTATTCTGACAATAACATAATAGTATTGCAAGGATTACAATAAATATTTTCTAGATTTTCAGGTTCAAGTTTGATATTCATTTACTCCCTCCGGTCACTTTTATAAACAAACTCCACTTTTTAAATACATTGAATAATTAATGTATTTAGTCCGACTAGATACATTAATTATTCAATGTATTTAAAAAGTGAATTTTGCCTATAATAGTGACCGAAGGGCGTATATAGTTTTTGTATAGAAAACTCTTTTTATATTTCCAACAAAAATAGTCCACTCCAAAGTTTGATGCTCCTCGTTGTTTTTTTTCTTTCTTTCTTCCCGAGTTAAAGTAATTTTGAATGCCATGTGTCTTATGTAATGTGGGGATAGCACCTATAGTAGAAAAGTTGGTAGAAAATAAGCTTAGATGGTTTGGGCATGTAGAGAGAAGGCCCATAGATGCCGTGGTCAGAAGAGTAGATCAGATGGAGGAGAGTCAAGTTAAAAGAGGTAGAGGAAGACTTAGGAAAACTATTAGAGAAACCATTAGAAAGGATTTAGAGGTCAATGAGTTGAATCCAAATTTGGTTTATGATAGAACACTATGGTGCCATTTGATCCATGTAGCCGACCCCACTTAGTGGGATAAGACTTGGTTGTTGTTGTTGGTGGTGTCTTATGTAATGTACATCCACAAATTGCAAACCTTTTTCATATTTGAAGTAACTGCAAAAATCAAGTATTTTATATAGAGAAATGATATTTGTACAACATGTTTGTATTCTATCTCTTCATTTTTCTCTCTCTATTGTTTTTGACCAATGAAAAGTGAAAAAAAAGTTGTAACAAAAGTTGTCACAATTGATTGTTCAAATATCATTACTCTTTTATATACCCTTCACGTGGTCTCTCCATCTCCACATGTTGCCTAAATTCTCATGTTACACAATATTTTCCTTAATTTTTAAATTTATTTTTCAATTATTTATTAAAAAAAATTGAGAAAAACCATTATTAAAAATTTATTTTTCAATTATTTATTAAAAAAAATTGAGAAAAACTATTATTAATAATGGTGATACTAGTGGTCATTTTATAAGCAATTTTTTTTTATTAATAGCACACAAGCACATGCTATGCATAGTGGCTAAAGAGATAATGTTTCCAAACACCAACTTAGAACACAATTAAAACTCAAAATTCAAACTCTTAACCTACTTTGCTGGAATAAAAAGTGAATATTTATAGATTTCTGATGCAAGGATGACTCAAATTTTGGCACAAATATTGAATTCTGAAAACTCATTGTGATTTTCTTCAATTATGGCAAATTTCAAACATGATTTTTTTTTAAAAAAAAAAACAGCAAACATGAATTAATCTAAAATTTATTAAGGGCAAAATAGAATTTTCGCCAATATTTATAAGGTAGAAGATTAAGTGTGAGATATGTAAAAAAAAATAATTTTTATACATTGTTGTTATTGTAAAATAATTTACACCGTCAACTAAATCAAAATATTTGCTCTGTACTTATGACGTGGCATATGTCAGTCCACGTGGAGGTGCCACGTGTCCAGTCAACTGCCACGTCATAGAGTTTAATAGCCAAAATAAACATAGGGGAGTAATTGACTAATGTTTGACGATTGTAAGGGATTTTTGAGGTTTTTTAAATTTTGGGACGAAAATTACAATTTCAGAGTTTTTTTTGCCTATTCACTCAAATAGAGTTTAATGGTGATATGTACCAAAAAAAAAAAAAAGAATTTAATGGTGATAGGTTGACAATCTAAAACGATTTTGCAGATACAACCAATTAAAATATTCTGAATTGCTATATAATTAAAATTATTAATTGATGTGACAATTCTAAATATTTTATACGACTATATGTGATTGTTTTGCACCGCGAACCCACAGCTATTAAGCTCATATAATAATTATGATTCGATAATGTAAAATACGATGGTAAAAAAAAATGTATGAATTAAATATATAAAAAATACTTTATATCAAAAGTATAACAAGTGATATAGAACTTGAAACTTCATCTAAAAAGGTCATATGATCCATTCAACACCCATAGATAAAGTTCCGTGTAGCACTATGTGTTGATTGTCCTATGTGCCATTTGTCAAAGCATATCCATTAGCCCATACATTTTAATACACACCAAACCTTGGATGAGATGAAGATATAGTACATACAAAACACTTCTATGTGGTGCATATTAAATCACATTTTCAATTTATACCATATACATATTCCACCAAACTTGATCTCTCATCATATCATCACCTCACTCTCATCTAAAAACAAAGTTACTCAAATAATATGGATGCTTGTTTTCTCTCTCACAGTTCTTTCACCAATATCAGAGGTGGATCTCTACCTTACTCCAAAAGATTTTCTCATCAACAATTCAATTCAAGAAAAGTTGGAATTCCATTTCATGTATCATGTAAGTTCTTCTCTCTCCTACTTACATTAAGATCAAGATTTTTGATATTGTAAAAAGTTGTAGTATGATAAAGTTGATATATGATCTCAATCATGATTTTTGATACAGTAAACAATTGTAGTCAAATAGAGGTGATATGATCTCAATTATGATCTTGATATTGTAAAGAATTGTAGTTAGATGAAGCTGATATGTTCTCAAGATGGTAGTTAGATACACTGCTGACAAGATCTTATTTATGATTTTTTATGTTGTAAAAATATTGTAGTTAGGTACAACTAATATGATCTCAATTACAGTCACATTGTAGTTGTTACAAGACATTTTTAACAAAGATATGTTAATTTCTTAACGAGTAAACTACCAACTTAGCCTCTAAATTAAATATAGTAAGTAGTACTAAAATACATAAAATATGGGAATTTGGACTAAATATTTTGAAGACTATTTATATTGATAATGATACTTTGGGGATTATATTGATTGTACATTCAGGCTAAGTCTATCAGACACAATTAAGATATTGTTGTACCATGTAGAAATTCGGTTTTTTACCATTGGATCAATAAGTATCATCATATCTCAGTTGATCAATGCCGAGACTTATAGCTGGTGAAAAACAAACTTGTGCATAGTAGAGCACTTATCTCACTCACGTCAGTCACGTGTGCATCATAGTATTATTACTACTATTCTTAATCTTGAAATCTTTTGTGATCAAACCACAGGTTGCAACATGTCATCGTCATCATCACCATCGGACGATGAAAAACCAACCCTTAACACCGATTGGCGATCTTTCCGTGCAAAACTGGTGGCCGGAGAACAATTACTAAAACCCGAATTCCTTTCTTCAGCGACTAATCCAGACACTGTTGAGGATCATCCACCACTAATCACCATTGGTGACAAATGGGCTCACGTAATACATGAGCCCGAACGAGGTTGTTTATTAATAGCAACAGAAAAGCTTGATGGGGTCCACATTTTCGAACGAACGGTGATCCTTCTTTTATCAAACGGCCCAATAGGCCCATCAGGGATTATACTCAATAGACCATCTTTGATGTCTATCAAAGAAACAAGATCAACTGCATTTGATGTAATGGGTACTTTTTCTAATAGTCCTTTGTATTTTGGGGGACCTTTAGAAGAAGGGTTGTTTTTGGTGAGTCCGAAAGATGATGTGGTGGGAAAAAGTGGGGTTTTTGATGAAGTGATGAAGGGTTTGTATTATGGTACTAAAGAAAGTGTAGGTCTTGCTGCTGAAATGGTGAAGAGGAATGCAGTTGAGGTTGGTGATTTTAGATTCTTTGATGGGTATTGTGGGTGGGAGAAAGAGCAATTGAGAGATGAAATAAGGGATGGTTATTGGACTGTTGCTGCTTGTAGTCCAAGTGTTGTTGATTTAGGGAATGTTGGAATTGTTGGGCTCTGGGACGAAGTTCTCGGGCTTATGGGCAAAAGGAAGGTCAAGTGAGGAGCAATGTTTTAGGGCCCGATTTTACCCACCCCTCACGTTTCCTCGAAAAATCATACATGATTTCGGAAATATACTTTTGACGGAGATAAAACAATGTTTATGTTTGGAAATACACAATGTTTATGTTTGTGTACTTCCAAAGTGTCTTTGTGGATGGGAAAAGTTGGGCTCTAATTTAATGGGTGCGTGTATGGACACTCATGTTCTCGCGACTACATCTAGACTTTTCAGCTATGTTTGAATTGATGGTATATGGTGAAATGAAGTCCAATAGAATAAACAAATGCACATTTGAAAATAAGCTTGTAGAAGATCTAGGTGTAGTAGCAAGACCCTATGGGTTAATACTAGTGCCCTAATTTGAGTAGTAACTTGAAAACAACTTGTTTGGAAGCTTCTCAATTGGCAAGCAGGAGAAACAAAATGGTCTGATTTAGATAGATTCTGACAAGTTGATAAACGTTGTAAATTACAATGTTCTGTTCCTAATTTTGTGTTTAATTGTTTGATGATGTTAGCTATGAGAGTTTTGGTTTTTCCAAGTTCAAAATGTCTAATCCTGATGGATGGAAGTATCTGCTGTAATTATTTTGAAATTGCATCGCATATTGGCGATTCAATTTCAGTGTAATTTGGATATCTTCCGTGTGTAACCGAAGAGATTAAATTTTTTAGAGTTGTGTTAAGGATAATTGATAGACCTAAAAAAGTTAAAAAAAATTGAAAAGTAGTTTCATTTGTAACTCAAAATTGAGTGCACCAATTTAACATAAGTAATCTCCTTTGGAAATTCATTTGAAACTTGAAAGTATTTCAAAGATTTTAGTTTATATACATTTGAGTGTAAAATTATTCTTTTAGCTATATCGGCATTACACATTTTAATCAAATTTAAATGAAACATCAAAAGGTTATATGAACAAGTTTATGAGGATCACATCACTGGTGCTTTATTTGCATCAAATATTCCAAGCATTTCTTGTAAACATTCTTTCAACCATGCAATCCATACTCGGCTGCACGATCTCAAGATTTCTCTAATTCCTATTTGAATTCAGTCATTTTGCATAGCCAAGAATCACTTAGTGATATGCCTTGTACATCAACGACCACTCTTTATTTTCGTCATCTTCACACGTTACAAAAGGAGCGTTCAATTCCTCCACCCTAGCATATTTTTTCTTTTGTGGTGTTAGATTATTTTATTTAACATAGTAACTATTATATTGATGGTTTATTAAAAATGAGTTTTTGAAATATAACTTTTGTAGTACAAGTTTTCTTCGTAACATAAAATGAGAAAAATATTAAGAATATAGTTTTTAATCAAGGAAAGAATTAATTAAAAATTAAAAAGACTAATCTCCAACAAAAACAAATATAGTTGAACCAACCTAAACCGATTACCTTCATGTCTTAAACTCAACCAAAAAAAGTTATCATCTTCAACTTGAGACAGAAAAAGACAGTTGTGCCCCGCATTTTTGTTTGCACGGGGAGCATGACAGATGCATGGAGCGCATGAGAGTGCACCCCCAATGCATGCCCTAGGCGCATAGTATGTGAAATCCATGCCCTAGGTATTTTTCCACGCCCTAGGCGCATTATATCTGTTTCTTGGGCCCAATCTTCAATTTTTCGTCGTTTTTAGGTCTTCGCCTTCAAATAACTTGCCTCAGAACTTTGGGAACATAATTCCTCCCATTTGTAAGTCTTGTTAGGCCCCTTGAATCTTCACAATTCTTCAGATGTTCTTGATTTGCCGATTTTCATAATTTCTCCGTGAATTACTTCAAAACCCCCCTAAAATTGCTAAGTTTTGGGAAACCTAGAATTACAGACTCAAATATAGAAAACATTACAAAAGTCCCGAAAATCATAGGCAATCGTTCTAATACTTCTCCTTTTTGCTGCTAAATCCTACTGAAAATAACTGAAAAACATGCTAAGAATAACGTAAGGTGACCTATCATCACCGCCATGAACTTCTTAGTCATTACTTCAAATTGGTTAACTGTAAGATTATGGCTTGCCATCAAAGCACGGTGATCGGATGTAACATTTCCTTGATAACGATCATGTGTACAATTACCATTTTGATCTTATGTCTATATTGAACACAAGATATTTCTGTTGTTGTATAGTTTGATAATACATTCCTTGATACCTGAGTTTACTTAGTAAAAACAAACAAGATCAACATCTCATAAAGACTTATTCCTTGATACCTGACTTTTATCTTCTGATTTTAACACATTCATGTGCAATATTTTGTCGCATTCATCTTATGGTTTGCTTTATTACTTTTATCCAAACAATTTTGGTTTGTGGGATGCCTCAGGTAAAAGCTGCTAGTGTTCCTGCTAACATCAGAAGAACTCCAAGTTTCTCCAGGCTACCTTTACCCATGCCTTTTTCCATGCTTTTATCGTCCATGAGAAACATTGTTCCTTCTCATACTATGTTTCTTATTAACGCCCAATACGCGTTGTTGATGGTACGTAAATGATGTCCAATTTATGCCTATGTCTTAAATAGTAAAATATCACTAATGTATCACATCGTGCTTGTGCAGACAAGGAAGATTACTTGTGCTGATTTTTTGTCGAAGTTGAGGTCAGTTGTTGGAAACAATGTACTGAAATCTGCAATATATAATGTTATATCCAAGGTACTAAATTTATTTAATTTTCTAGAAGTTTATTTGGTTTGAAGTACTATATATGTTTTGATCTTGTCTCGTCTCTACACATTAAAATCACTTGAAGTTGTAGTTACATATATTCTGCTTAACTTTTGCATTGGGTAATCATATGATCTATTTCTTGCAATTTGATTATGCCTCCTAATGTTTAGTTAGCTTCTTGTAGAAACCACCAGGTGGTGGATCAAATGGCTCAAACGTTAAGCAAGAATGAGACTTTAAAATGAGGAGGCAGGGATCTTTCAATTTGAGTTATCTATTGTCAACATAAAGTTGTGATATTGTTTTCTTCTAGGAGATTTTTTTTAATTTCATTTTATCATCTAATTTTCAGTTTTGATCTGGAACCATAGCACATGTTTCATTCTGGAACTTGTAGTGGTTTATGTTGAAATGTCTACTGATCATATGTACTCAAACCTGTTTATGAGATTTTGGTGCCATGAGACAAAACTAAATTTTGGGCCCTAACTAATAAGCAATTTAAAAAAAATTGAATTCGCAAAGTATTAAAGTCATTTACTTGAAGATAATACTTTTTAAGCTTAAACGCATTTTTAGCCCCCTGACTTTGCTATAGTTGCGATTTTGGCCTTCTATTAAAAAAACCACTTTCCAACCCCCTAAATTTTCCTCTTTCGCAATATTCAAGTCCCCTTGATTTTGACTGGGTCAACGTCCATGCGACTTCTCACTTAAGTGAATTGGATGTCACGTGTGTAACTTTTTAATTAAAATAAAAAAAAGCACATGTGTATTGCTTTAATTAAAAAAGAGCAATGCTAATGACACTGGTTTATACACTTGCTTTTAACACACTCAATTAGAATGCCACGTTGCCTATTTTTTAATGTTTTACTTTTACTTTTATCCGGTGCGACAAGACGACTGACCCAAATGGTTCTGAGAGCAAGACTTATTAGTGAATGGTTATGTTGAACCCCATCTTTGTAAATAAAAAAAAAAATTTGTTGAAAAATGAGTTATTTGATTTGAAAAATAGTTACATGATTTGGAGATCTTAATGAAAAGGCTGTGCAGAGGAGATGAAGGCAACAGTTAGAAGACTTCTAATTTTTTTATTTTTATTGTATGAAACCAACATAGCCGGTTGCCAGTTTATGTTTTGTTTAATGACACTGATATGACGGAGACCACTTGTGTACCACTAAGATATCAATGTTATATAACATTAGCCAATTAAGGTGTACCACATAGCACTTTACATGCATATCTTTTCTCTTTCCTCTTTAGACTTTCCTATGTGGCACACCTTCATTGGCCAATGTTATATAACATTGGTATTCCAATGGTACACAAATGGTGTCCACCAATGGTTGAGAAAGTATCCAACTACGTTTGTTAGAGCGACTACCCCTAACAGTCCTTTCTTCAACTTTATTTTTCTTGTGCAAATCAAGTGTTTTCCATACTTAACTGCATAAATTCTTTTTCCATACTTAAAAAAAACTACATAGATTAACTGCTTGAGGCAATTAAGGCCACATTAATGACAATTTTTCAATGTTCATACATTCTCAGAATTAGATTCGAAATAAGTCACTATTTTTATTTATTTTTCTTGTGAGATTGTTTTAAAGAACTAATGAAAACATCTAATGATATGCTCATAAGTTAATGAAACAACTTCTAGCATACACAAAAACAATGTCTTTATTTTATCATTTGTTGTGGAAATATTTTATAATAAGCGCTTGTACATGATAAGTACTTACCATGGTATAAGCTAGAAATTAAGCCGTTTATCTAAATAGGGTCTAAGAAGATGTTTGATTATTGTCTTATGTTACAACAAGAAACACAATTTTAGTTGGGATAGAAGTAATTTTGGTTCATGAATATGAATATGGAGTGAGTAGTTACAATAATCCCTTGATGTATTGAAATTTTAAAATAATCATTAATTTTGCACTTCATTAATCAAAATAGTTTTTGATATTAAGATAATCATTTCATTAACTCTTTTTATAAATACGACTGAAACAACACTAAATAAGTTTCCTATAGAGAGTTTGTCGAAAAATAAAAAGTATAGAGACAATAAATAAGTATATCGAGGACTAATAAACAAATATTATCTAAACCACCAACCTGCAAGCTTTTAACTTTGCAACCAATTTCTAACAGAAAAAACACACACAATCACTTCCTCAAACCTTCCAACCAAAACCACTATATCACCTTCTTTGAGTGATTCAAAAAACCACTTTTCTCCTCTCAAACAACTCCAAAACAAAATGGAACAAAATTCCACAAAATTCGACCTAATAATCTTAGGAGCATCAGGTTTCACAGGCAAATACGTTCTCAAAGAAGCTCTCAAATTCCTCAACACATCATCCTCTCCTCTCACTTCCATAGCTATCGCGGGCCGAAGCCCAACAAAACTAGCCCAAACTCTTCAATGGGCTTCAAAGCCCAACCCACCACCGTCTCTCCCCATCCTCCACGCTGACACAACTGATCCATCCTCCCTCCGTGCACTCTGCTCACAAACCCACCTCATCCTTAACTGTGTCGGCCCATTCCGCCACCATGGCGAACCCGTGGTAGCGGCCTGCACAGACACAGGTTGTTCTTAGACATTTATTATAATCTATGAAGCACGCATGTATCTGGCACGACACCCATACATATAATTATATTGAATTATGTGATTTTTTTTTAAATTATTAGTGGTGTCGGTGCGTTAGTGTCCATGACGTGGTGTCCATATCCGTGTTTCATAGATTATAATAGTAGTTATACGAAAATGTTGGGATTTATTTGAATTTTATTTTTGTTGGTAATTAATTGTGCTGTCAGAAAATTGTGAGAAACCAAAATGAATTTTCATTTTTTGTTGAACTTTTTTGAATGACAAATATTAGTAATTAGTTGTTAGATTAATATTGAGGATACAGGTTGTGTTTTTTGTTATTTTAAGAGTGAAGACTCATTTTAGTCCTCATTGACAAGAATAAAAGCCAAATAATTCATTTGGTGTTTTCATATTGAGGACAAATTGGTTCCTGATTTATTATAATAGGTGTTAAACAAAAATGTCGGTATCTATGAAGCACATACACTCTTCAGATTAGGCGTATCCCGCTGTCGGACACGTGTCGTGTCCAACACTTACACAGACACATATAATTACATTAAATTACGTGATTTTGTCAAATTATTAGCAGTGTCGGCGTTCGTGTCCTGTGTCTGTGTCAGTATCCGTGCTTCATAAGTTGGGATTTATTTGAATTTTATGTTTGTTTGGATTGAATTGGGTTGTCAGACAATTGTGAGAGACCAAAATGAATTTTCATTTTTTGTTGAACTTTTTTGAATGACAAATATTAGTAATTAGTTGTTAGATTAATATTTACTATCATTCGTCTGGTTTGAATGCAGGTTGTGATTATCTTGATATTTGTGGTGAGCCGGAGTTTATGGAGAAGACGGAGGCCAGTTACCATCAACGGGCAGTTGAGACTAGCTCGTTGGTGATTTCGGCTTGTGGGTTTGATTCGGTTCCGGCAGAGTTAGGGTTGTTGTTTAATTCAGTTCAGTGGGTGGGGGAGGCTGTAGTGAATAGGGTTGAGGCATATGTTGGGTTGGAGAGTGAGAAGAGAATGGTGGGGAATTTTGCTACGTATGAATCTGCTGTTCTTGGTGTTGCTAATGCGAGTAATTTGCAGAAGCTTAGAAGGTCTAGACCAAGAAGACCTAGGCCTCAGGTAATAAAAGTTTAGAATTTGTTGTTTAGAATTAGTTTGGTATAAAGTAATGAATAACTGATTAGCTAGTTGATAGCAGACGATCTTATAGAGCATAAGTTTGTTGATAGCTGATAACAAATTGAATTTGTAGAGTTTGGTAAAATTAGTAGTTCAACCAGCGATAAATATTAAATTACATAAAGAGATGTTTTCAATTACAATAAATATTAAATTGCATAAAGTGTTGTTTTTAAGCTTATATATGTATAAGCTTATCATATATAACTTAATTCTATAACATTCTTTCCAAATAAAGGGAATATGTTTTCATAGTTTCAATGGAATTAAGCATATGAACATGTCATAAGTTGTTTTTATAAACTCTTTCAGATTTTTTTTTTTTTTGACACAAGATATTCTTAGTAAGTGCTTAATACAATAGATTAGCTCAAATAAGTTGATCCAAAAACAGACCATAAACCTTCAGTTTGGTTCTAAATTGAATTATTCACTTCTGAGGAGGTAAATTTTTAGGAAGGGTGGATGGAGGTAAAACGGTAATAGAATTTATTGCATCCGTAAGGGTCAGAACAAAACTAATATTGCATTTTCAGAGTCTAGTTCCGCCATCGGTTATTGTGCATGCAATCGTTGGTCAATTACTTAGGTTTCTGAGAGTAGAAATCAACTTGAAAAGTGTAATGGTTTTTACCAAGTTGGCAATTTAGAATTTTGTGGTTTGTGACAGATTAGGTGTGATGAAGTTTAATGAATTCTTTGATGGGGCAAAAATGTCTGTTCTTGATGGTTGACATTCCAGTGTTGGCTACTGCCTCAGTAATGGAGGCTGCACTGAGAAATTTAGTTCTGTTTGTATGAGCAATACCTTGAAAAGCAAGATAAATCTGTCACTTGGCAGATGGCTTTGTGTGTTTGTGTTTGCACATGCACGGATGTAACATGCATGTTGAATTCGGCAGGGTAAAAGATTAAAGATAGGTGTTTGAGGTGTCATAGATAGAGAACAAGAAGATGAATATGATGTGAGCAATGAAATAGAACAAGCATGGATTAGCTATTTGGACTTGAACAATATTAAGCCTAGTCACCTAGGATTTGGATGGATATACTCCAAGAGAAAGACATAGCCAGAGATAATTAGTTACATTTTGAGTTGACAAGTTGGTTAGATGATGCAGTGTGGTTAACTGGTTATAGGTGGAGGAGTAGAGTGAGGAGTCAGTCAATTGGGTTGTTTTCGACCAATGTTGTCAAATAGCGTGCTGTAGCTTTATAAAATAGCATAAATTGAACAATTCACTGTTGTTCAGCAATACAATGTTTAATACAAAATGCTGTTCAATATCATCTCAGTAGCGTATAGTATTATAATGTAGCAACATAGTAGAATTCGAACAAACTGTTATTTTCTGCGATTGACAACACTATTTTAAACAAAGAAATACCTTTTTTTGAGGAGCGAATGCTTTGGTTTTTCTGTTGTAAAAACTTTGGCCCAGTCTTCCTGTTTTTAATAATATTACTCTTATACTAGTACTTGTTCTGGGGCTCCATCAATTGGTTGGACCTGTCGGATAGGAATGTCCTTTAAACCTTGTAATTTGTCAATCAATTTCGGACTGGTGTGTCAATTGAATTTGTATTGCAGTTTTTTTCTGTTCTTTTTTCTTTTAATATTTTTAATATTTTGTAATTTTATCGATTTCTGTTTTCATGGTTATAGATTCCTGGACCCTCTCCTACTAAAGGAGATACTATAGAACACCAGAAGAGAATTGGACTTTGGGCAGTAGTGCTACCTTCAGCAGATGCAAGTGTTGTTCGAAGAACACTTTCAACTTTAACAGAAAACCCCCATGGTCTCCCTGGGTCGGACGAAAGTTCCGAGATGGTTGCGAAAAGGGAAGCCTTCTGGTCTTCTGTGAAGCCAGCTCATTTTGGTGTGAAAATAGGCTCAAAATCTTTGTTGGGAATTTTAAGAATCATTATGGTTGGAATTTTCATTGGGCTTTTTGGAAACACCAGCTTCGGACGGTGGCTTCTTTTGAAATTTCCTTCGTTATTTAGTCTTGGTTGGTTCAAGAAGAACGGCCCTACAGAAGAGGAGGTAGAAAGCGCTTCGTTCAAGATGTGGTTTGTCGGACGTGGTTTTAGTAATGGTAGTCTTGCTTCACAAGGAAACACAAAACCTGACATGGAAATTGTAACAAGAGTAACAGGACCTGAAATTGGATATGTAACAACCCCAATAATTCTTGTTCAGTGTGCTCTCATTCTTCTCAGCCAGCGCAAAAACCTACCTAAAGGAGGAGTTTACCCTCCCGGGATCGTATTTGGTCATACTGATCTCCAGCAGAGACTTCAACAAAATGGAATATCCTTTGACGTCATCTCAAAAAGCACCATTTCTTCTTGAGCTTCTAAGTTTCTTCCTCTTTTACAATTTAATAAGGAGTGAAGTATAACAACCAAGTAGGGAGAGACTTTTATTTGTTTTGTTCGACTGTGTTTTTATAATAATATACAATCTCGGTATCTCCGTCTTTATTATAAGTATCTTTTGTTATTTTTATTTAAGAAAAATAGATAATGTATCTAATGTGCTCATTTTGCGTATGGTTCTCACTGCTTTAGTGTTCCCTTACTTTAAACTATCTACATTTTGTCAACAGTCAATGTTTAATAGCCAAAACAAGAAGTCAATAACAATTTCCATATGGAATAATAGTAACATTCACACAAAGGTTTACATGAAATCATGATACATGAAAAGAAATGAAAAACACAATAAATTAAAAGAAAGGAAAATTCAACAATGTGAAAATGAAAAAGAAATGGAATGATGCAATTAACAAGCTCAATTGCAAGTGATAACTTTAGAGTTTAGACACAATAAATTAGAGGAACACGAAGAAGTTCAGATCCACATTTATATGTCGAGTTGCAATCAATGTGTGACTTAGTTATTTGTAAAGTTCCATCACTCCAATGATGGAGAAAGCACTACATGCAACTCGAAACTTAGAAAATCCTGACTGTTTACCCAAATTTTCATACTCTTTTGGAGTTCTTTCTTTTCCACCAGCTGTGATAAACATGATGTTATCGAGAATTGAAATCATTCGAGATGCGTTTGTTGGTTCTGGATCTTCTGGTTGTGTGAGCTCTATGAGAATGACCTTTCCATTTGGAGGTAAAGCTTTGTAACAATTGCTTAAAATTTCTATGCATTTTTCATCTGACCAGTTGTGGCATACGGCCTAGAACAATAAAATCCAGAGATTAAAAATTCTGGTAAGCACTATATACTTTATAGAGAATAAATGTTTTTTTTTAGGGAAGAATAAATGATGTTATCAAGAATTAATAATTAAAGCAAACAAGTGTTTATATATTATACCCCCCTCTAGTTTCGATTATAAGGTAACCATTATCACACTTATTGAGAATTTTAGTTAAGTGTAATTACTTCTTTTAGAGTCAAAGGCTTATAAAATAAAATAAAATTAGAGTAAAAGTAGTTAAGTTTGCTTATATTAAATACACCATCAAATATGAGTATTTTTTTTTGTCTTATATTCGAGATTGAAGGGAGTATATACCAACCTTAAGTATTATGGCATCACCTTGTGGAATACTCTCAAACATACTTCCTCCAACATATTCAATCCCTAAATAAAATTTGGCAATTTTCAATTAATACTCATGGGAAACTTGAAAATGTACAAGTGGCCATTCAAAATAAAATTTAAACTATGATCATATTAACTAACACTCCTAGCAATGTTATCACAAGTGAACATAGGTTACCAGAAAAGGGTGATGCATTGTCAATCACTTGTGGAAGGTCAAAATTGATTGCCTTTATTGATGGGTATTTGGCAATAATCAACTTGAGAGTTTGTCCATTGCCACCTCCTACATCAACCAAAGTTGATACACCCTCAAAGCCATTGTATATGTCAAGGATTCTTTTAATGTGAACATTGCATGTATCAGTCATTGATTTGTTAAATAACTGGTTTATTTGTGGATCTTTCCCAAAGTACTCATACTTTGATATTCCATTAACTTTCTTGAATAGATCAATCTCTGGATCAATTACTGCTTCCTTAAAATTCAACCTGCATTACCAATATGATTTTATAAATAGGTTTTTCTATCATGTGCAAATATATGTACTGCATTAAGCAAGGTAAAAGAACTTACCACACCCCTAACAAAGCACGGTGACACATAAATGATGTGAATGAGCCCAAATAACCACCATCATTTTCATTATTAACAAAGTATTTTCCAGAAGATGTGACTCCATAAACTCTCACCGTGCTACCATCGTCGTTGGTGCGAGTGGAAACAGAAAGAAGAGAGTAGCTAGCAAGCATGCGCAACATACGATCAAGCCTATTTGGCAAGTCAGAGTGTTGCGTTGGTAGCTTCGAAGCAATTTCAAAGGCTGACATGAAATCACCATTACTTTCCTTAGCAATGATTTCAAACAAGTTGAGTTCAATTGCAGCATTAAGAACTGCAGGAAACACCATATTGGCACCTAGCACCATGGCTAAGAGGGTATCACTATCATCTATTTGTGGAGTAATAGTTTCCACTACATTGTTCTCTTTCTCATTTGAATAGGAACCCATGTTTGTTTTCTTTGGCTAATATTCTATGTTAATTGTGATGGGTGTGTTGTTTGCTTCACTCAAGTGTTGCTATTTATAGCCAGATTTGGTACCATAGATAGAATTCAACTTTCTTGGTTAAATGTCACAATCTCGTTTGGTGATCTTTTAGTAGAGCAAACGGCCATTTGTTGACATTGAAAAAAAGACTATTTTGATTTTTGAATGTGTCAAGTGCTATCACTATAGTTCTGGACTTGACCAAAATTACATAAACATGTTTGAATGTGTCTCTTGTTGGTCAATTTGATCATCAGATGTGTATTTCTTTAGTTAATTTGATCCTCGGATGTGTCTTTCATTGGAGATATTTGTCTATCAATTTACTAGTATAAAGATGCACTCATTGAAGATTTTGTAATTGTAATACATCTCGTGACTATTGTGACTGCCTCGCACAGCTAAAGACCAAACATTACTTGCTTTTAGCATCAATTCCTTATTTTTTTGCCGGGTAACTTTAACAATTCTAATAATCTGAATTAAATAATATATCCGATGACATATTTCAAACACAAATAAAAACGAGCTTCTATTAATGAACAAAGTTTAATTTTCGTACACCGTCAATGTAAAAAGTTTAATATTGTCAATAAATTAGAACAAATTATATATATATATATATATATATATATATATATATATATATATATATATATATATATTTTTAACAAAAAAAAAATATATATGTGACTATAGAGATGATTAGAACATCTCCAATGTGGCTTTTTTTGTTTTTGAAGGATGACTTTTTGCCTATTAGCTAGCAATGCTTAATAGCTAATCCCCATTGGAGAATAATAAGAAAGCATGCTTATTTGGCGTGAAGTGAGAGAGAATCCTTATAGAAGCGTACTCTTTCTCCTTTCGATGTGCAGTCCCTTTTTTTTTTTGGCTAAAACAAGATTTAATACTATTTAAATTAGAGTTATGGCTAAAAAAATATAAAGGATTGTTGAAATGTAATGATATCTAGTTATTGGTGGGATTTATTTAGTAAATTTTATGACGTGTGGCAATGAAGAGGTTAAATGCTTATGATGTATTGATGCTTACAAATTATAGATGAGTGATGTATATACATGAGACTCACTTAAAAACTCATTTTAAGATTTCTCCTCCATTAAATATGCTCTAATCAAAGTCAAATATTTTTAATGATTTGACGATTATAATTGCTTGGTTTTGTAAAAATAGTTATACAAACTGTTTTATAATTAAATTCACTAACAATTTTTAAACGTATTTGTACTTTTTACGCTAAAGTGCACTTTTTCCCCCCTAACTTTCAAAATCTTGCAATTTTGGCCCCCTAAGTACAAAAACCACAATTTTGGCCCCCTAAGATTTAGCCCCATTGCATATTTCATCCTTTTGGTCTACTTTGACCCAGTCCACGCTGATATGGCACACGCTGTCAAGCCACGTCGGTATATACTGTTTTTTTATTTATTTTTTTAGCCACGCCGGAAATTACCTGAATTTAAAAAAAAATAAAATATGTTAAGGGTTTGGCACATGAGAGCTTAACTTTGTGTCTGCGTTTTTGACCCCCTAAAATCGCTCTATCTTCCTCAAACAATTTTTCTACCAAATCCAACTCTTAATCTTTCTCAAACAATTTTTCTACCAAATCCAACTCTTAATCAGCAGTAAATCATTACCAAGTTTGATTCTTCATACCAAGAACGAAATCCAGATTCTAGGGTTTAAGTTTTCGTTGAAAATGAAGTGGGTCGACAGTGGAAACTCGAAGGCGATTACGAGTTTGGAGAAGACGAGTTCGAAGAAGGCAATAGCAGTGGAGAAGACAAGTTCGACGGCGAAGAAGGGTACTGAATCAACAAGAACTGAAGGAAACATGCCAAATAGGGTTGGTGTTGACAGTAATGTATCAAAGTAAGTGACCTTTTGTTGCTTTTCGTTTTTGAATAAATTAAGGTTGGTGGATGTATTGAAGACTGTTAAATTTGAAACCTAAAACCGTATGTATACTGTATATATATATATATATATATATATATATATATATATATATATCTATGTATGTATGTATGTATGTATGTATGTATGTATGTATGTATGTATGTATGTATATGCTTTAAGAATATTCTATATGTATACAGTATGTATATACCGTATGTATATTGTATATAACTGTATATATATACATTATGTATACAGTTAAATACAGTATAATGCAAGAGTATAAATACACTTTGAATTAAATAATCATACAACATTTATTCATTTCTTGTAGGTCTTATGAGAACCACTACTTGAAGATAAGGTTTCACTACAAGGGTTACTTCATTTGTGACCCTGTGGTATCTTATAAGAAGGGTGAAATACATGAATATGGGGTGAGTGAGACATTGATGAGGTGAACTTAAACGATGTGGACAAACTGATCAGAGAGATTGGGGTGGTAGGGGAGTACAAGCTGTGGTATATCTGTCCAGGTTTTGACATAGTTGATGGTATAAGGTTGTTGAAAACTGATAGGGATGTGGTTAGGTTCATAAATGAGCATAGGGATGCAGTAGGAGCTGAGTTTTATGTTGAAGCCAAAGATGTTGAAGTTGAAGATTGCAGGTATGATAGTGAGGTTGAAGAGGTTGTTGTAGTTGTCAAAGGGAAGCAACCAGCTGGATCTGATGAAGGGGATGAGTCTGATCCTGATTACACAGGTGATGAGGAGGGAGAGGTTCCTGAATATGAATTAGAAGATGAGGATGGAAGTGTAGATGGGGTATCTGTTGATGACAGTGATTTTGATGAAGAATGGGATTGGACCACTGTTTTGCCTAGCCAGACTGTGAACCCAACCCTTGGTAGTCAATCAGTTAACCATAATCAATCTACACTTGGTGTTGAAGTATCTAGGAACACTGAAGCGATTGGTTTGGAAGACTTTGAAGATGAGCATGAAGACTCAGATGTGCTAGAAAGTCTTGGTTCATCTGAGGAAGAAGAGGGATCAAGAAAGAGGAAAAAACTTAATAGGTTTAAGTTGGGTACTAATGATGAACCTGTGGTATTTGAGGAGGGTCAGATCTTTGCAACTGGTCTTTTAGTTAACACTATTGTGAGAGAGTATGGTTTGCAGAACAAGAAGAATGTGTACCTAGAGAAGAATGAGAAGAAAAGAATTTTGGTCAAGTGCTCTCCAGGTTGTCCATATCATATTAGATTTAGTAGGGTTCCTCCTCAAACTCATTATGTTCTTGCTAGCTTGAAGCCTATTCACAATTGCTTTCCAACTGGTAAAATTAGAGTGTTAAATGGAAAGCTGTTGGCAAAAAAAACTGGTTCCAATACTTAAGCATACACCTACTATGACCCTTAAAGCTCTAAAAGATCACTGTAAGCTTAGGTGGAATGTGATGTTGAGCTCTTTCCAGGTCTATAGGGAAAAATTAAGTGCTTTAGAAATGATTCATGGTGCTAGTGAAGAACAGTATACTCATCTAAGAAACTATAGTGAAGAGTTGCTCAGAAGCAATCCTGGGAGTAGTGTTAAGATTCAAACCAGGCCTGGTGTTGGGGTTTTTTTTTCCCAGAGAATGTATGTTTGTTTCAATGCTTGCAAAATGGCCTTTGTGAGTAACTGTAGGCCATTGATAGGACTTGATGGATGTTTTCTGAAAGGGAGGTATGGTGGACATTTGTTATCAACTATTGGTAAAGATGGTAACAATCAAATGATCCCCATAGCTTTTGCTGTTGTGGAAGCTGAAACTAAAGAAAGTTGGGATTGGTTTATGGAACTGCTTCTATCAGATTTGAATGGAATTGAATTCAAAAGATGGTCTTTCATATCAGACCAACAAAAGGTAACATTTAATTCATTTAATTTTAATTGTAATTTTAATTTTGATTTACAGTCATTAATTTAAATTTGTGTATGTTTTTTTTTCAAGGGTTTGGTGAATACCATAACTTCTATTGGTGATCATGTTGAGCACAGACTCTGTGTCAGACATTTGTATGGAAACTGGAGGAAAAGGCATGCTGGAGAGAAGTTGAAAGAAGCTTTGTGGAGATCTGCAAGGGCCAACACAATGATTGAGTTTAACAAAGCTATGGAAAGTCTGAAAATGTTAAGTGTGCCAGCTTGGGAGGAAATGAGACAGTATGCACCAGGTATGTGGTCTAGGGCTGGGTATAGCACTCATACAAACTATGACTTGCAAGTCAATAATATGCGTGAGGCATTTAACTCTGCAATACTTGATTTAAGGGATTTACCAATAATTTCACTTGTTGAGGGTTTGAAGTTCTATATCACAAATAGAATAATTAAGTTAAGGGATTACATGCTGAGGTATCAAGGGGAAATTTGTCCAATGATAAGAAAGATAGTGGAAAAGGCCAAGAGAGATGCAGTTGGTTGGACACCAATATGGCATGGTGATAGTGAGTACTCACATTTTTCTATTACTGATGGAACTGACACCTATGCTGTAAACCTCAGAGAAAGAACTTGTGCATGTAGAAAATGGGATTTAACTGGTATCACTTGTGCTCATGCCATTTATGGTATTTTTTACAATCAAGCTAACCCTGATGATTATGTGGCACACTGGTACAGGTTAGTGTATACTATGTATTTGTTATCAAATGAACATTAATTATTATGCTTGTTGAAAACTCTTTTTATATTATGTATTTTTTGGCTCACTGATGATTATGCTTGCTGAAAAGTCTGTTTGTATTCAATTGGTAGGAAACAAAAATTCCTCGATACATATGATAATCTTATCCTTCCTTCAAATGGTCCAAAACTATGGCCAGAAGTGAATGCTGAACCAATACTCTCACCTAAGGCAAGAAGGGCACCTGGGAGGCCTAAGAAGGCTAGAAGGAAGGAGAATGATGAACCCAAATCAACTAGCAAGAAGGGCAAGAGAAATCAAGAAACTGTGAGGTGTACAAGGTGCAAAGAGCTTGGACATAATCAAAAGACATGTGGGGGAAAGACAGGTGCTGATAGAAGGATTCCACCTAGAGGGAACAAGATATTATTGTTACTTATTGATTTGTATTATAATTTAGGCTAAAAACTACATCGAGTACCGGACCAATTATTTGCGTGATACGTCCCAGATTTTTTTTTTCAAGTCCA
>Ga0228711_1002904_pt1 | contig 26559 bp, 15 predicted proteins | sample MedpolnodulmetaG_2_FD_177996 | JGI IMG/M metagenome (GOLD analysis project Ga0228711, IMG submission 177996) | Root nodule microbial communities from Medicago polymorpha collected in Santa Monica, California, United States - brown nodules | ecosystem: Host-associated > Plants > Roots > Nodule... | reverse complement strand
AACTTACCTTCCATAATGTTTGACAAGGGTTGAAATGCGGTTCTTTTGAGCAACAAAACTCCAAATTTGGACAAGATTTGTGGTGTTCGGAATTTGGGATAATGTAGAGAGAGAGAGTGGTAAAAGTGAAACTGTAAAATTGTAAAAATGGGGGTGAAGTTCCTTTTGTACTTCGCAAGTGTCCGAAAAACATAATCCGGAATGCATATAGATGTTTCTAGATTATATAATCTGAAGGGCATGTTGGTAATTTGTGCAGGGCGCGCGTGAAGGCCATAGGGTGGGAAAAGTAAATCTCAATAATTAAAGTGTGAAGTGAAAATATTCAAGGATAACTATTTAAAAAAAAATCAAGGAGCATATTTGATTCATAAATTAAAATTAATATTACTCACTTTAGACTTTAAAGTGAACAAGAATCACTTACTCTATAGGAGCTCGATCCGCATCCTATACATACGGGGAAGTACATAGCAATATTAGTGTGAAGTGAAAAACTAAAAACAAAATGTCAAATTTAGTGCTTGTGTCAATCTTGGTACTTGTGTCTTTGAATCTTTCAACAACTTCATGTGAATCAGTGAGTGTGAGTGGGTCAACAACAAGGCCACCCATTCTTCAACTTCACCTAAAGGAATCCAAAATCAACATACTCTTTCTTTCAATAGTCAATGACTTGACCCCTAACTCAGAAGAGTTTCCTCTAATATCAATTTAGGTGAGCTAATTTAGCTTCTTAAAAAAAAAAAGAATTAACCATGATTTGTAACTTTGACAAAGGGAATACTCCACACCATTTGGAACCACGAAAACCTTATTCTTTTGTAACCAACTTTGATTTAAAAGTATTTGATTTGAGAATGTTGCCACAACATATATTATTTCATCTATATGATCGTGACAAAGAAGGTGGATTAGCCCATCAAAAAGTATAAGATTTTTCAACTGGGATAATGTCAACTAGGATAAAAGGGGAAATTGGTTTAATTCATGAATTATAGGATTTTTCTTCTTCTAGTTTGCTATCATTTGCAAATTAAATAAAAGAAGGAATTATCATTGTTCTTGTATGTATGAATGTGATTGGTGTTGATGTGCGTGGAAATTTTTGACAGAGACCAACAGTACTACTGATGTGCGTAGGAACTAAAAATAAAACTGTGAATATTTATAGGGACTAAAAACTTAATTAACCCTGATTAATATATTGCCAAGTTGCAAAGTGGAAGGAAGCATAGATGTTATAATTGATTATATGCAATTGTTAACAACAAGAAGGAAAAGAAAATGAGTAAAGGAAAAAATGGTTTTTGGACAGTGATAGAAGCAGTGAGAGTTATTCTGAGCAATAAGCTGGTATTCTTGTTGATCGCATTATTCACAACACTTCCACTCTCATTTCTCTTGTTCACACTCTCCATCACAACACACACCCTCCGTTCCCATATCTATCACCTCGAAGCCCTCGCTCTTTTCACCTCCACTCTCATGGAAGCACGTCACGTCTGGCACGAATCACGTGACAACGCTGTCTATCTCCTCCGCATCAGAGCACTCTTCTTACTCATTTGCCTCCCTCTCTCCCTCGCCGCCGCCGTTTCATCCGTCCACACCACATACAACTTCATTCAAGGCAAATCAGTTACTGTTAACTCTGTTGTTAACGCCGTTAAAGATAATTGGAAACGCCCGTTGGTCACCTCTATCTTTATTTACGTCATTCTCTTCGTGTTCTCACCCGTGCCACGTGTCATCGTTTCGGGATTCTCATCACCGGAATTGCGATTCGTGATTATGTCGATCGGGCTGGGTTTTGAGGTTTATTTGATGGGGGTCATGGGTTTGGGCATGGTGGTTTCCGTCGTTGAGGAGAGAACCGGGTGGGAAGCTATCACAGTCGGGTCGGATTTGATGCGGGGAAAAAGGTTAATATTTGGGTGGTTACTTTCGGGTATATTCGTTTTGGTTTCGGGTTTTATGAATGGGAGAGTGGAAGTGTTGTTGGAGGGTCCGAATTCGGAGATAAGTGTTTGGGATGAAACGATTTTGATTTGTTCGTATGGGTTTATTGTACTTTTCAGTTATGTTGTTACTACTGTATTTTACTGTTATAATGATGATTGTATTTCACTTTCATCCTCTCTGTAATTTTATTTTATTCTTTTAGATTAGATTTATTTAATTACTCCTTCATAGGAGTAGCATATCTTTCTTGTTTTAGATTCATGTTTTTAAATGGAAAAAAAGTTTGATGTAAACAATGAATTGAATTTCATCCGGCAAGTACTTTGTGTTGACTTAAAGGCGTTATCTTCCAAGTGCCAAAAGTAGCATTTGTAATTTTGATTGTCTTCGATCCTCCCAAACAAAAATGGAACATAAATTTTAACAATCCTTCTATTTTTATTAGACTAGCAATCTCAAAAATGTCATTGTGGTATAAATGTCTGCCAAAATACACGCTTGTATATAAGTTTAGTCCTTCGGTTGCCACGTTGTTTGGATGTTTAACCAGTAACCAATACGTAGAAAACAATAAATTAGTTTATATCTTTGAATATTTTGCATTTGCACTCCTCAATTAATCGGATGAATAATGAGGATAACATCTTAATTGCTTGTATCTCTTTGTTCGTATGGTGCGTGGCCAGCCTACCATCAGTCTGTGCAGCCTCATGACCAAATGGTTAAGCTTTGATATTCAATCAATAAAAACTCCAAAAGTGAATAATGTTGGCAGGGTGAATGGTGATATAACAAGCTTGACCAATTTTTAGGGTAAGAAGATCTGTAACAACTAACACTTCAAAAAAATAAGATATTTTACTGACAAGTTAAGCAAAACTTAAGCGTGGTACAAGAAAGAACAATTATGTGATCAAAGCTCCATCAGATTGCCAAATACTAACAAGTGTGTAAGCAAAACTTTACGGAAATGTCACATCAGAAATCCCATGATATCAAGTATAAAAAAAATATATGAAGGATTACAATTATCTAACATGCACATTCCATGCATCAAGACCCAGATAAAGCCTAAGGCAAGAAAGCAAAAGGATATCCTGTGCATGTAAATGTGAACGGTGTGATTAAGGAAAAATCAAAAACAGATTAAAAGTGACATTGTTTGTCATCATCACTCATTACAATTGCTTCTGAAATCCCATCATGATTTAAGAAATCTTCAGATCGAATCTATAAAATAGTTTTAGCAAATTAATTAAAAGGGGTCAATTAAAAGAAGTCTCCATTCAGTAACAATACCAGAGATATACCCTTTGTGCTTCCCCGTGCTCTAGAACCAACGAATCTTTTGAAATTGAAGTGGTCAAATAGAACTAAACAAATTTTCATACTCAACAAACATAATAAATTATGTTTATAAGCACCTTTTAGACTTCAGCCTGATAGATGCACAACAGAGCCAAAAATATGGAACTAGCATATGATCAGGAAGGTCAGAAGATACCACCATACAATGTCAGATATAAAAGATCAAAAGCCTTCAAATAGGAATCCCCTATTTGGGTCTATTAAAAGAATTCTCTAAGAAATTTCAAAACCAGACTTCCAAATAGAAGCCATATAGACTAAATTACTCCATTTTGAATCCTAGCTGTATCCAACAACGCATTTTCATCAAGAAAGCGTGCTCAGGAAACTCCTCCTAAGTCCTACCCTATGTTTATGTTGTTGAAGAAAAATTCATGAGAGCCAACATTGGACTACGAGATTGAGAGCTAAAGAAGTTCATAATTTTTTAAGGTTCTTGATACTTGAGCTTCTTTGGCTATTGGAGTGACAAGAAGAAATAAGTTGTGTTCGTCATATTCATCGATTAGTACCAAATAAGGCATCTAAATTCTGGGTTCTAATACAACTTATAGTCTGTTTGATACCAGAACACTGACTTTTGAGGTGGTAAGTTATAGTTGTGCAGTAACATAAACGGTTTGTTAAAGTTTGAATTCATAAAACAATTTTGCAGTTAATAGAATTTTTTATTTTCAGATTAGTGCAAACTTCTAAAACAAACGGATGTTCAGCCTTCTGCAACATAAGAGAGGGCAAGAAAGTTTTGCAAGAAACTTGGTGTCCCGAGATTTGAGAAGTTGACACAACTATGTTATGTCATCTCTTTTGATTATCACTGCTATCCAATAGAAATAAAATATAAATTTCAAGTTGAAACTTGACTATAAAATGACGACAATTCTCAATAATTCTGAGCATATTGCTTAAAATGCTTAAAAAAATATAAATTAGCCAGAAACTAGGAAAGCAATGAGTCAATAGTCAGGTAGTCTGGAACTGACCAGGCCAAGATGCATAACGAGGGAGGGTGGCCCATAGGGAGTGACAGAATGCAACTAGAAGTAAATGAAACTGATCATTAAGAAATTCCAAGGTTGTGTATGAGGTTTCACATGTGACAACCTTAACACGGATATGCAGAATTATCAAGACATGGACAGGACAGGGAGTGACAGAATGCAAATAGAAGTAAATGAAAACTAATCATTAAGAAGTTATAGCGGCAAAAAATTCCAAGGATGTGTATGAGGTTTCACAAGGGACGACCTTATCACAGATATGCGGAATTATCAAGACATCAACACGGTGAGAGCTTTAATTAAACAAATTAAACTGAACAAAAACAAGCAAGCAAGGAGCAATCATACACACAAGCACAAAACAGTCTGTCGTGAAAGCTTATGAATATAGGCAAGTGTATCAACAACAAACTATATAATAAACAACCCTTGAAATTAATTCAATGCCAAGCTAGCTCGTTTGCAGATCCTTCATATTCTCATAAATAGAGAATGTACTTCATGAAGCCTACTAGAGAAGTATTCTCTCCAGTCACTATTATAAAGCAAAAATCAACTTTTTAGGTTCATTTAATAAATGAGGTATTTGGTCAATAATATAGACCTTACAAAAGGGTGCCAAAGTTGGTCGCCACTTGGCATTTAAAAAGAAAGAATAAATAACCTGAGTATAGTATATAGTTTTTTTTTTTTTTTTTAAGTTCCCTAGTGGCTAGAAATTCAACCCCAACCCATGCATATAATGCAATGTTCCTACAAACTGAGTTATACTCACGAGGACGTATTTAGTATTTACTTGTCATTAAATAATTATACCAGTACATATTGCTAATATGCAAGACCAGATATATATCTCTCTGATTGCGATATCAAATGGAGGAAACACATCATGCATGAATTAGAAATTACAAAACTAGTAACAATGAACTGCACATAAAAAATGGTAGATTACAATATGCAACGTCCCAAAAAATATAAGAACTCCCAGCGGAATTCAATCTCATCTTCCATTTGTGTTAATTCTGGCCTACTTCATAGTCCTCCTGTGGCTGTAGCCATTTACTGACCATCAAGTCAAGGAAAAACAGTAGTTCTCCAGCCAGGTAGAAGCAGATTTGAGAATGTGAAGCTCGCCGTGTAAGAGATCTCGAGCCATTTGTCTTCTAACAGGAAGTCTTCCACTCAAGGATGAAGAATCGCAAGAATCTAATGACTGCATACACATGTAGAAAGCACATGTTTCAGGACCAGTGTTGGAACAAAAAGATCTTTGAAGTAACTAACATATGGAACATTATAACAATCCTTGTATTTTTATTTGACCAGCAATCTGAAAATTCTCTTGTGATAAAAATGTCCACCCAAATACATACACACTTAAGTTGCCACCTTTTTTCGATGTTTAACCAGTAACAAGTAAACAATAAATTAGATTAAGTCCTTGAAAGTTTACCATAATAGTTGCATTATGCTCCGCAATTAATTGGATGAATAATGAGGATACCATCTTGTGTGCTTGTATCTCTTTGTTCATATCCTGTAAAGGGCGCCTAGCCAGCCTACCATCAGTGTGCGCAGCCTCCATGACCAAATGACTAAGCTCTGGCATTCCATCAATACAAATTCCAAAAGTGAATATTGTTGGATATAGGTGATATAACAAGTTTAACAATTTTTTTGGGTGGAAAGACTTGTAACTATTAACACATAACTCAAAAAATCAAAAAAATAATATTTTTTACACACCCTGAAGAGTGGTACAAGAAAGAATGCGAGCAAGTGCACGAAGTGATTGAGGCACACCCTTCCCTTTTCCTCCAGCGGACTTCACCTCCCTATGTGATCACAGCTCCGTCAGATGGCCAAATACTGGCAGTTATGTAAGCAACACTTTAGAGAAACACCACATCAGAAGGTCCAAGATATCAAACATCAAAAATATGCAAAGGGTTACAACAATTTAACATGCACGTTCCATGCATCAAGACACAGACAAAGCCCAAGGCAGGATAGCAAAGGATGTTCCAAGCTCCAAAACACAGATAAATCCCAAGGCGGGATAGCAAAGGATGTTCCATGCGTCAAGACGCAGATAAAGCCCAATGCAGGATAGCAAAGGATGTTCCATGCACAAGTTACAGATAAATCCCAAGGCAGGGTAGCAAAGGATATCCCGCACACGTAAATGTCAAGATGTGATAAAGGGAACAGATCAAAGGTGACATTGCAATTTAACCGTTGAATGTCGCTAGCTGGGTTCATTGTATGTGCTTAATATTGGTTGAAAGGGAAGGGAAAAGCACACTCATGAGTATTAAAGACAGTTTGGACTCACAATGCAAAATCTTAATATTATATTAGCCAAAAGACCCCACTGCCAAGAATCAGTAAAAAATTCAGAATATATTATCTAAATTATTCAGCAAGACAAATATAAAATTAGGAATAAGTGCAAACTTGATTGTGAAGGAATTCACAAAATGCTTTGAGCCCTTTGCATCTTTGGTTGGAGGCACAAAGTATTGCTGCAAGAGTTCCAATTTTGTCTGACGTAGAGGATCATACTTGGGTATATCGTACTGGATCTGAACCTGAGAAGTGAGAATGATTAGCATTATTATGAATCAAGATAGCTGGTGCAATCAAGTCATATTAACAATAAAAGCCACAAGCCAACGGAGAAAAAAAACACATCAGCCCGCATTGTATGATGCTTGAAATCCAATTGAAAGGAATACCTGATCATAAATGTTGTATGGAATTGTAAAACCAAAGTCCAGCATCAATGTAGCATTTGAAAACTTTCCATATCTTATAAGCACCTGAAACCAAAAAAATGTACGAAATTGTCAACTAGGTAACAAATTTTATAAATTGATAATCAAACAATGACAGGTGATTTGAATATCAGATTGTTGTTTAAAAATAAAGTAACAGGAAGCACAGGTGGATAAAAAAATGTTATATCACAAAAGCCCTCTGCTACCATATCACCTAGCCACCTGTTTTTGTAGGTCGCTGTGAAGAAAATACATGATTCCGAAGCACTTTGAATCTAGGATTCTCATTTAAGTTTTAGTAAGAACAAGAACTAATCTTTTGAAGCTTGGTAAGAAGCTTGTGAGGCTCTAAAAACCAGTGCCAGATGATGGAATTTATTTTTTTCTTTTAAGTTTCCAGTTCTAAGTGAAAAGGACAATTACCATTATTATTGAGCTATACTGCTAGTTTGGTCGAGCTTCTATAATCGGCTTATGCAATAGCATATTTCAAAAGTCTCCAACGTACATGCATTGACAGGGGAATCGTTGACAGTTTAGCTTGGCATACTATAATACTTTACACTATATCTTCTTTCTATAAATTTTATTCACAGGTGAGATACAACACAGCACAAAATTTAATGTAGTGCTGCAGTTTATACAATCATTAAACAGAAGGAATCAACTATGAGTTTTTCAGAAGCAATCCACTGGTTAATTTAACTGAGAAAAATAGGGAAAAGACAAATATGAGAAGAGGCTGTCCAAATCTTAATGATAAATATCCTTTAAAGATTCAACCATTCAAGTTTGCAGAATAGAGAAAAAATAGGTACAATTTCATCACGCAACTACTAATACAAATGCAACGAGAATAGAAGACAATATATACTATATAGTATTCAATAAAATAGTATTTGACCTGTTCACCAGGAACATAATCACGATCAGAGATCACCTGCACATAATTGCAAAATTAAAATTGAAGTGTTCGAATATCTTCACAAAATCATATCATATGTGTATGTAGAATCTAGTTATTCATTTAATTGAGAAGCAATGTATTGTCGACTTTGCATATTTAATTAGATTTAAGAGTCTATTCTAGCGATCTTAGGCTTGTACTAGTAGTAGTATAATACTTGACCTAAATTATTAGAATACATAAGTTTTGATGCTAACCGTTTAATTTCCTTTTTCTGTTCCATTTTTTGTTTCCTATTTTATACATATCAAAATATCAAATGATTTGAGTATCTCATCTCTCGTTTCCTCCTACACAAAATTTTCGACTCTATGTTCTAGAACAAGAATAACTGTGTAGCATGAGATTTAATATGACAACAGTGAAATATTAACGTCCAGGACCATAACAATGGAATTTGACTTATATGTAGTGGGAAAAATGTTATACAACCAATTAATTAAGCTCCAATAACCATTGATAGATTTAATGAAAGGCAAGAGAGGGTACTTCTGAGCATTTATTGTCGTCATCACTCATTACAATTGCTTCTGAAATCCCGTCATGATTCAAGAAATCTGCAAATGGAATCTATAAAATGGTTAGCAAATTAATTAATAGGGTCAAACATAAAAAATAAAAGAAGACTCCATTCAGTAGCAATACCAGAGATAAACCCTTTGTGCTTCCCCATGCTCTAGAGCCAACTGGTCATTTGAAATTGAAGTGATCAAATAGAACTAAACAATTGTTCAAGCTCAACAAAACAAAATAAATTATGTTTATAAACACCTTTTAGAGTTCAACTTGAATAAAGTTGCAAAAGAGGCAAAAATATGAAACTAGCATGATCAGGAAGGTCAGACACCACCAAACAAAGTCAGGACATAAAAGATCAAAGGACTGTCAACTAGGAATACCCGGTGTGCATCTATTAAAGGAATTCTCTAAGAAATCTCAAAACCAGAGTTTGAAAGAGAAACCATAAAGTCTAAATTACTTTGATTTGAATCCTAGCTTTACCCAACAACACATTTTCATCAAGAAAACATGTTTAGGAAACCCCGCCCACCCTATTTTTATACTGTTAAAATCCAATGCTCAAGTAAAACGCCTGAGAGCCAACACGGGACTATCGGATTGAGAACCACTGAAGTTCATAATTTATCAAGATTCAAGATATTTAGCTCTGTTTGGCTTTGGGGTGAAGAAAAAAAACATCAGTGTTCCTCATATTATCAATACCAAATAAAGAGCCTAAAATTTGAGTTCTTATACATTTTATAGTCTGTTTGATACCAGAAAAAAAATGTCTCCGGTAGTAAAATAGAGTTGCTCATTAACACAGACGGTTTGTTAAAGTTCAAATTTTTAAAAACAAAAAACAATATTGCAGTAAGTAGAGTTTATTTCCAGAGAAATGCAAACTTTTCATTTTCCCATTGAGTATAATTTATTGAATGTGGGACTTATAAATTTATTCTTATTAATACTTTAAAAGTAATCTGCTCATCATCCAAACAAAATTCATTCTTTAAATTCATTTTTAAAGTGTCATTTCATTTCCAAATACATTTTTTGTTTAATCTCAGTTCTTTCAGAATCAACTCTCTCAGTACTAATTCTTTCGACGTCGATTCTATTAAGATCTAAAACAAACGGATGCTTAGCCTTCTGGTACAGATAAAGTTGACAGCAGCACAAGTTGACACAAAGAGAGTTAAAAATTCAAGCTGAAACCTGATTATAAAATGATGGTTCTCGTAAAATTCTGAGCCAATTAAATAATAAAATCTTGGGAAAAGTATGACTGAACAGAAACTGGGAAACTATTGAGTCAGTTTGCTGATATAATAGTCAGATAATCTGACACGTGCTAAGTCAAGATGCACAGTGAGGGAGGGTGGAATGATGGAATGCAAATAAACAGTAGGTAAATGAAAACTGATCACTAAGATGTTACAATGGCAACGAATTCCAAGGCTGTGTTTGAGGTTTCACAAGTGATGATGTTTCAGAAGACATCAACGACGTGAGAGGCTCTAACTAATTTAATGTCAAGCTTGCTCGTTTGCAAGTCTTTCATATTCTCATACACAAAGAATGTACTTTATATAGCATACTAGAGAAGGACAAATTTTTCAAGTGCTTGATTTACCTAGTGTGCATGCATGCATGAAGTCCTTCCAAGTAAAATCTCCAAAACTTTGACAAAATGATTGAAAAACCTGAAATAAAAGGACAAAATTGGTCATAAAGAGTATTCAGAAGCTAGAATATTCAATTAGCATCGTTCAACTCAGAATAAAATAAAAGCAACAGCCGAGCTTTTTCCCACTAGCTGAGCTTGGCTGCTACATGTATCAAAATAAGACTATAATGCCCAGTCATGAATCAAGTCCAAACTCCCAAATAATAAACTGACACACACACACACACACACACATACAGGACAAACAAGATTGAGAGATGAAATATTTCACTAAAAAGATCTCTGAGGAGAGAGAAAAAGGGATATCAAAATGTAAAAAGCTCATTGAATGTTCACAAGTGAATTAGACACGCGTGCTCGTCTCTTACCTGTGAGTTCAACTAAATACAACTTGGTTGATTGTTTTCTTCGAGCTGTTAGGCAGTCTAACTATAACCTACAACCTGAGGCCCAACTCCAAAATGCTAAAAAAATGCCTAGCCTGGACATTAATAAGGCTAAAAAGTGTGCTGAATGTTGTAGCTCTTATATTAATTACACACAAATCAAGATTTAGGAGCCGACTTAATTTATATACTTAAATGAATGAGACTCTGAGTGACCCAGTTGCTTGTACTCCTATAGCAATGGAAAGTCCATATAATTTAATTTCTTCCTTCTGATATAAATAATCATCAGATTTTCTATAAAAAAAATAAAAAAAAGTAATTAACTGTATGAGAAGATATCTTGCTATATCCCAAGATAGGTAATACATTGCTCTAGCCAACTGCATAACTACAAATGCAAATAAATGCAGACATGGACAATATATGATAGATAGAATCATAATTCGCGTAAATGGATCAAAACAACTGATGCATTCAATAGACAGGTAAGTATGCAAAGTACTCACAGGCTTGATTGCCAAAAAGTCCTTTTCAATTTGAGACTTTTGGTAAAGAGTTTCCTGATAAACTGAACTTTGACGAATCATCTCCAACTCACTTTCATTCCAAAATATCTATTAAAAAAAAAAAAAATCACAAGACACAGACATAAATAAATTATTTGAAAACATAAAATTGACATTTAAACAAATAAGCTGGTATTAAAATAGCTTATGGTAATGCCTAACACCATACATTGTAAACATAAATAAAGTAAAAAACATGCCGTATTATGCATTTCGGATTGTGGGGGAAGACAGCTGATATAAGGATGCCATTCAGAGTCCTGTCATACAATGGCATGTTGTTTTGTAAAACTTGCAAGAGCTCGAAAAGTCGTAAAAATGTAGATGAAAAGTGTGATACACAATACAAGTACCTGACCCAAATTCTTGTGAATTAAAAGAACAGTAGCAAGTTTTGCAATATTTCCAACATGTTCACTGATAAAAGGTTTGATTTCAGGAGGGAGATTATCCGGAGTTAATTGCTGCAAAATCAGTTAGGAACAAACAAACAAACAAATTAATGATTATGTTGTGAAAGTGATGTAATATACAGAGTTGAAATGGGAGGCGTGTGTGAGTGCGTACCACAGAATAAGGAACTTGTAAAATGCAATCACCGGTTTGTATTGATTTAGAAGCAAACAAGGAGTTTCCATATGAAGAATTGGAAATGGAAAGGGAAGAAGAAATGGTGGAAGAAGATTTGTTCTCCAACCATGGCAAAAAATTGTGGAGAACGGAGTCCTGAGGTTGAAATTTGGGAGAGGGAGAAGAAGAGAAATTGAAAACAACAGTATGCAGAGACCAGCGACGGAGGGTTGAAACCAAAGTGGAGTTGTATATGTGTCGGTCAAAATGGATAGACATGTTTGATCTTAGCTACTTTTGGATTTTGTATTGATGAAATGGGATACATAATTAATTTTTGTCAATTTAATTTATATTCTTTTTTTGTTTTTCCTCCCTTGTGCTGACATCTGGCGGTCAAATATTGGATGGATGTTGATGTGATAATGCAACGCCATGTGGCAATGTTCAATCGTAAAATCGTATAGTTATATGATATACTAAAATTATGCGATGTTTAGTTTGCACTCATTAGTTAGTTTCCGACGTTATACGAGGAGTGTTCATGATTCTTTACAAAGTACACCAAAGTTGATCAAACTATCAACTTTTTTTTCTTCTCCTTGAGTAAAAATTATCTTTTTCCTTAAAACAAAATAAAATCGGATAAAATATTAAAGTAAAAAAGAAGAAAAGAAAGTCCAACAAATGTTGGCTTGGTGCCCAAGGTGGGTCTTCTATAAATTTGAAAAGAATCATACTATACTTCCAAATTGCGAGCGAACATCCCATCCCAAATCGATAGAAACCCTAAACCTTCCTTCTATTGGAGAAGATGGAGTTCGAGACAACTAAGGGTGTGAATGCGATTCAGAGCTTCGATGAGATCGGAATCAAAGACGATTTACTGCGTGGAATTTACCAACACGGTTTTGAGAAACCTTCATCCATTCAACAGCGTGCCGTTCTACCTATCATTCAGGGTCGTGACGTCATCGCTCAATCTCAATCTGGAACCGGCAAGTCCTCCATGATTTCTCTCACTGTTTGCCAGGTTGTTGATACCTCCGTCACTATCTTTTATCATCTTGTTTCCCTCTCTTTATTGTTGTTGTAGTTTGACTTCATTCTTTATCTTGATATGTTTCTTTTTTACTACATTTCCTTATTTCTATTTGTGACAACATTTCCTTTTTTGACAGCATCTTCTATATATCTTATTGTATGTTTTTTTTATCAAATAGTTTGTTGTATTCTTCTCTTATTACAACGTTATTTTCATTTATTTTATTTTGAATTCTTTTGCACAGAGTGCATGTTTTGTATCACGGTGTTTTTGCGGAAATCATGGTGAGCCCCCATGATTTTGCCAAAGTGGCATTGTGGTGGCTCACCGTGATTTGGGCATGTTGAACTATGGCTTTCTTTAATTAATTAAAATATAGATATTAATAAATTATTTCATATTCTTAATGTACTTATTTTAAAACATGGATCATTGTAAGTTTGACTTGTATTTGAGAATGCCCTGTGATGGTCAGTTGGGCTGTTCTTTTGGTTAGCCTGCTCAGAGGTCCCTCCCTCATTTGGTGAATATAAATTGTGACCATTCCTTTTGGGTCAGAAGAACCTAGCAATAAATTTCATAAGTCAAGAGGGCAGCAACTCTATTAATTTTTCTCCGAATGCTAATGGAGCCTATGACCATGACAGGTATACTGTCTATGATTTTGGTATTACTCTCAAAATTCTAACAATTGCAAACTCATTGACACTGAACAAAGTTTACTGACTTAAATTTTGTAATTTTGAACAGGTTACAGGCTTTAATTGTATCTCCGACAAGGGAATTGGCCTCACAGACTGAAAATGTTATTTTGGCAATTGGAAGTTTCATTAATATACGAGCACATGCATGCATTGGAGGCAAAAGTGTTGGAGAAGACACAAGGAAACTTGAACACGGAGTTCATGCAGTGTCTGGGACTCCTGGCCGAGTCCTTGACATGATCAAGAGGAGAACATTGTGCACAAGAGCTATCAAGTTGCTTGTGCAGGTACTTCATCACTTCTATTGATTTTTTCTTTCTTTTTCTCGTCAAGGATTACCTTATATTTTTCTTTTCTATTGCAGGATGAATCTGATGAAATGCTGAGCAGAGGATTTAAAGATCAAATTTATGATGTGTATAGATATCTCCCACAGGATCTTCAGGTTCTCCTTGCCTTCTCTGTCATTTTATTTGGAATGGAATTTCTTCAATTTGAATTTTTTTCTCCAATTACAACCTTGCTAAGTAGACTTCACAAGGTGTGACATACCAGTTTCTAATTCAGACAAATTTAGGTGATAAATAGGGTTAGAGAGGCATGTGACGTGCCTGTTTGATGATTGGTTTTAGTGACCTGACACCATATGAAGGAGTGGAAATGAGCCTGAGGGGAAATTATGTTGTTAAATAGCCTCTATAGCTGATACAAATTTTTGTGAATATGTTGTCTTCATTTGGATTTCAAACTTATGTTAGCCCAATCATCAGAAACTTTACCTCAATTTATAACTTAGTTGGATGTATCTTTAGGGTCTTTGGTCCCAGTTACTGGAGTGATGTGTGTTTTGCTCTTGTTGTAAACTTGTGGAACATTCCTGTCTGCTTTCTTTCCAAACTTATGTAGTCTCTGAATTGTTTAGTTTTTAATGTGTAGGTTTGCTTGATTTCTGCTACGCTACCTCATGAAATTTTGGAGATGACAGATAAGTTTATGACAGATCCTGTGAGGATCCTTGTAAAACGTGATGAATTGACATTGGAGGTAAGCAATTGCTTTTATTGCCTGTGTGTTTTCTGATATTTAACTGGATATTGATGTAATTACCCACCCCCTGATTACAGGGCATCAGACAATATTATGTTGATGTTGAAAGGGAGGAATGGAAATTTGATACTCTTTGTGATCTTTATGATCAGTTGACCATCACTCAAGCTGTTATATTCTGTAACACCAAGCGAAAGGTAAATGGAAATTATAAAGGTTCTGTAGGATCAGTATGCTAGATTATTAGATTGTGTACTCTAGTCTTTATATTTACACATGGTGATAGGTTATATATATCCTTTTGGAACAGGTGGACTGGTTAACTGAAAAAATGCGTAACAATAATTTCATTATCTCATCAATGCACGGTGATATGCCTCAGAGAAAGAGATGCAATTATGGATGAATTTCGTGCTGGTACAACTCGAGTATTGATAACAACTGATGTTTGGGCTCGTGGACTTGATGTACAGCAGGCAAGTTGTTCGCAGTTTATTCTTGGCTTCCTAACTTGTTTGACCAGTCTGTGTGTTTTTTTATTTTTGCCTCTAAAATATGATGAATTCAGACTGCTTCAATATCTAGTATACATACTGCATGAATTATGAAATGATTCTTTGCCATGTTACGAGTTCTCAGTTGGTTAGTTTGTGTTTTTGTTTCTTTCTATGTATTAGATTTATTGATCTTGTCTCTTGTCAAATGCTCTTTGTTTCAGTAAAAGTCTAAATGCTTGATTACTTTGAATCAGAACTAATCTTTCTCGTCAAATACAGTATCTAGTTATACTGCAATTGATAAAAACTAGCTTTTTGCAGTAGGTTTAAAATTTCATGCCAAGTTTTACACAGAATTTGATCCATGTAACCAACCCCACTTAATGGGATAAGGCTTGGTTGTTGTTGTTAGTTTACATAGAACTTGTTTTTACGGCAAAAATATCCTAACATAAACAACTCCACTTAAAACTCAATTTTAATGTAGTCAATTACTCAATTTTACAAAATAAAGTTAGTTCAAAACAACATTTGTCAAATGCTCACCCAAAACACAGTTGAAAGCATAGAATATAATTGCTGACCTGAACAGAAGTAGGAAGATATTATTATTACATACAACAAGGAATATCAGACATTCACAACTGCTTAAACTAGAAACCATAAATATTGATGTTGACTTGATGTGCTTCTTTATTTAATATTTTTTTTGTTAATAGTGGTATTAGTTTTGTGCCCTTTGTGTTTTTATCTTTTGGGTCGGGGTGAAGGTATGCACTCAGCACTAATACAGTAGCATCTTTTTGTTGATAAGAAATGTGACAATTAAATGGAGGAATTCATTGTTGATACTTACCGTGCACTTGTTTCTGTTATCATGTTTCTCTAGTTATTAATTATGATCTTCCAAATAATCGAGAGCTGTACATTCATCGGATTGGCCGTTCTGGACGTTTTGGACGAAAGGTATTGGAAACGTTAAATTAGTTGAATTAATGTTTCTTAAGTAAGTAGTTAGTATGGTTTTCAATTCATATTACTTGTTTCTTATAGTTGGGCCTAATCATGGTCTGCAGGGTGTAGCTATAAATTTTGTGAAAAGCGATGATATCAAGATCTTAAGAGATATTGAGCAATATTACAGTATTCAGATTCTTGATCTGCAAATGAATGTTGCTGATCTTATATAAAAGGGCATGCAGTATATGTTTGTCAAATTTATGCTAGGAATTGGCGTTTGATTGTAGTTTTGTGTTACTATTATTTCATGATCTTCTTATGAAACTCTGACATATGGTCTATTAGATTTTTTGTTTGCTCCTGAACCCAGAGATAAAGTTTTCTTTTGCTGATACGGCTGAGATCAATTTGTAAACTGGGTTGATTGCTTTTTGTCCATTATCTTACATTCAAGGGTGATGTCTAATTTTATGATTCCAATGACACGTTATGTTTTTCTTATTCTACGTTATGAAAGTGGCATTTAAGTAGACCACACCTCGTCGATTTGGAATGACTGCAAGACATTCCTTTGTTATGGGATTTAACAGTAATACTGATACTGCTAAACGATGAATTAGCTTGTTGGATGATTTCGCTTGCATGGTTAATATAATGCAATGAAAAACTAACTACTTTTACCAAGTTTTGTCACCGTGGTAGTAATTTTTCACTTACCTCTGTTGGGTAAGGTCCAGTTTAGATTAATTTTACGTTTAAAAAAATTTTTAATTTGAAGTTTTCATTTCAGGTGTTTAACAATTTACGCACTTTTTTAATTTGAAATAAAATTGAACAAGTTATATATATTTTGACTTTGATTGTGCTTCTGATGTTACTGTCTTCTTAGAATAGGGTTATTTTATTTATGAACGTAACTTACTCATGCATGAGAAAATGTTGGTGTGTAAGAGGGCGCTATACTTTTTCAAACTTCTCTTTTGTACATAGCAAGATAACTTCTTTTTTTGGTAGTGCACATAGCAAGATAACTTGCTGTAGCCATTGCAAATACTAGCAAATTACAAATGGTCATCGAAATGCCTAAGAAGAAAAAAAACGATTAAATTGCACTACAAGACAAATTTTTATTCAAATTTCTATAAATGTTGGTGAACACGACTTATTTGACTAATGTTTGTACAGTTCAAGAAAATAATAAAGTTTTCAAAAGCATCATTTGTTTTTTATTAATTAGACCGACGCTAAATTCACATGGATTTGCTTAATGGTATGTACTTCTCTTCTTATTTGATTTTCTTTAATGTTAATTTTGATGGGTTGATCCATATAGAACGTTGCCTGATTTTAAATTAGAATTCTGCTCTTCTCCCAGCAAGTTTCGCTCCCATCTAGCCAAAGTGACCAAAATATTTTTGCGTTAATTAACTAACGCAAGTGTAAAGCACTGTGTGAGTTAACTCACGCCCAGTCTGTGCAGCAAGCCAGAACTGGCAAAACCTCTATTTTCCCTAATTTTTTCAATCCTTCTTTCATACATTCATTTATTCGGTCATTTGCATACATTTTTCATCCTTCATTCAAGCATTCAATCAATCAAACATTAACTCATAATAATTACGAAAAATAACGAAAAACGTCATAAAAACGTCATAAAACGCAAGTGTAATAGGATTACAACCAAATCCAACAAAATGTCATAAAAAAACTACAAAAGTCGTAATGCTCTATCCCGTGGACTCCTACTCCTCCTCCGCGAAGCCGATATCTGCTCCAGCATGCTCCACTCATACTGTATGCCTTGCATCAAGCGCATAACCTCCTCTGGATTATGAAACACAGCAGGATGCCTCATTGCACCGTCCACTCTGGCTCTGATATTGCTGATGATCTGGTATGGGTCGGGAGGATGTCTGGCCCGTTGCTGCTCAACAAGAACCTCCTCGTAAGGAGGGACAGAACAAGCAGGGGAATCAACTGTGCAGTTAGGAATGGCCGCAAGGGGGTTCACAATAGGATGTGATACTCTAATGAACCATCTCATGTGCCCCCAAGAATGAGCCCATAGCTCGTTATCCGAAACCGGATGATCCCTCTCCTGCTGGCTAAGGACATGTAGAGCAAACTCCATGAATGCCATAGCCACGTCATCTTCCGCAAGAAGCCCAATGTATGCAGGGGCTCTGGGAATAGTATGGACATACCCGTACTGCCTAAGAACCCGCTCTGGCAAGTGACGGACCCTCTTGTCTTTGTTGGCCATGATCCATCCGGAGTACCAGCATATGTCCTGAAAGGGCGTAATGTGTCGTCGTCTCTCGTACGGCCTCTAGATGACATGAGAATGGTCCAAGTAATCAATGACATCTTTGTAGTGTCCAGGATCAGTAAATCCCCTGGGAGGTTTCCATTGACCCACAAGCGGGGCAATAGCAGGGTCGTACTCATCATTACAAATCCTCAGAAGGAGGTTCTTGAAGTGCGCAAATACCCATCCCTGCAAACACAAAGAAACAAATTTATATCAGTACAAATATTATACAAACAACTATACTTTTACGATCCAATAAGTAAAAAAGAAGAAAAACAATTATTACCACAAACAAGCCCATGTAACCACCACACGAGGCCACATATGAGTCGGAGGTAAGAGATAGCTGCTCATATAGAAAAGCAAGTCTCATCGCGCCCCATGCCCAGTTGTCCAACTCTTCCATATCTTGCAGCCAAAGCAGATTAATGCTTCTGCTGTTCTTGCAGGCAAAAAGGGTCCAGCCAATCAAAAGCAACAAAAACGCCTTAATGCAGGCCAGCCTAACTTGACCCTGCTCCTCATACTCCTCCTCTGTGTCAGGCTCAAGCACCTGATTGCACCTATTCAAGAGCTCCTCATACCGCCTCTTCAGTTTACCAAAACTGACATGAGCAACACCTTGTCTTGCCACCTCCTTAGCAGCAGCATCCGTTGTAAAAAGTAGGTCCACCTGCATCATCTCTATCCCCTTATCACGAGTTAACTCTTTTTCAGGAAGGAGCCTCCCAGTGACGGGGATGTCTAGGAGACACGCCACATCATCTAGTGTGATGGTCATCTCCCCAACAAGTAGATGGAAGTTACTTGTTTCCTCATGCCATCTCTCTGAAATGCACAAACGAACCAGTGAGAGATGCTTTCGTACCCACTATTCAGGAGGGGGTAAGACCAGAAGCATTCACTTCGTCCCAAAACATTGGTTTTGTACTCCCGTGCGAGACACCTTTCACCCTGTATTTTTTTCGAAACTGAAATACAAAAACAAAAAACAACAAACAACACCGTTAAATAAATAATAAGTAAAATAAACATTAAATATATTCTAACATAAATTTTAATGCTAACATAAGATAAGTAAAATATTCATTAGAATAAGTAAAATTGGAACATTAAATATATTCTAACATAAATTTTAATTCTAACATAAAATAAGTAAAATAATAATTAGAATAAGTTAAATAAACAGTAAAAGAAGTAAAATAAACATTAAAATCAACATTAAAATATACTTACATCGGCATCGACCCATATCATGCATGCCACGTGTTCACCGAAGTTAGGTAAAAGCGTGAGGTTAGAAGGTTTGAGTTGTTGTGTTTGGGGATGGCAATGGGTACCCAATGGACAGGGTACTATAGTACCCATCCCCATACCCACGTTTGTAAAAAAATACACGTATCCTCGTGGGCAACAACTTTAGTGCCCTTCCCCATACCCTATGGGCACTTAAGTGCCCATACCCGCACCCATTACCCACACTTTAACCATGAAAAGACAATAAAAAACAACACAATTTTAATAAAACCATGATCCAAAAAATTTCAAATCAACTCATAAAATAGTATGAATCGTAGTATTTAGTCAAATAAATAAACATCTAAAATATCCCTAGAAAGAAAGAAAAAATAGATACCTTACATGAGTTATACGTTAAAAAGTCGCACTTGCATGTTAAAGTCATAATAAATTGTTGCTAAAATTTTTATTAAGTTGTTTTAGGTTTAAGGTTAGACTTAAGTAGTTAAATAAATTAATTAATTGTACACCAAAAATAAATAAATTGTTTATCATATTATATAAACACATATATGCGGATTGCGGGGCTGGGTAGTACAGTGCCCATCCCCGTGCCCACAGTCATTCAAATTTGCGGGTAATTACCCATACCCATACCCGTGCCCAAGAAAGCGGGGTTTTACCCTACCCGTAGCGGGTATTTTTGCGGGTGTCCATCGGGGCTGGGTCCAATTGCCATCCCTAGTTGTGTTGTTGTTAAATGACTTAAGTCACGCAGAAATTACAACGTGCGTTAGTTAAGCCACATAGCATGACTTAACCAACACAGGGGCATTATTGTCTTTTCAGCTGAGCGCGAGCAAAATGTGCCGGGAGAATAGCAGAATTCTTTAAATTAAGACCCCGCCATGTCCAAGGGTAAGGCAGCCCAAACTTTCGCTTTAGGTTTCTAATTTTCAAGCCAAAATAAAGTCCTCAAACGAAACAATTATAGTTATATATAAAAGCCTTTGAAAACTTTCCATCTTTAACTTGTAGCAGAAATAAATGGGATAAAACTTGGTTGTTGGTGTAACTTGTAACTGAGATCACCTTAAGACTTATCAATCCTAATTCCTGTGTTTGAAACCTGAGGAGGTGTTTGACCATCAATTACTTCAGATTTTTTTTGTCCTTTTTTCTCTATGATTTAGTTATACAAAGGCCCTTTTATTTCTTAAAGAATATATGAATTTGCTCCTAGAAAATGCAATTGTGTGGCATATTCTTGATTTTTTTTAAGTTATATTGAATTTTTATTATATGAATTAGTTATACACGGGCCCTTTTATTTCTAAAAATAAATAAATATGAATTTGCTCCTAGAAAATGCAATTGGGTGGCATATTCTTGGTCCTCGTGAGCTTAGTTCAGTTGGTTGGACAATGCATCAAATATGCAAGGTCCGGGGTTCAAACCCTGACCACTACAAAAAAAAAAGTGTGGCATATTCTTGATTTTTTTTTAGGTTATATTCGATTTTTCGTTTATGAATGATCAATGTTTTTAATTTTATCGTATTTTTGCAAAACTTGTTATTTTATGCTAATTTCTCTCACATAAAAGCCTCACTTGTTAAAAAAAAAACATCACCTTAAATTCTCTTTTAGGCCCTAAAATATGTTCGGGCCGACAATTGACCTTGCATGTAAACCGTAGGATTATACCTCTTGAATTAGTAAGTCTTTTGACCGGCTACCGAGTTTTTAAAAATAAAATTTAAAGTGACACTAATGCATATTTTACATCCGTCTTCGAGGAGATTGAATTCATTATAAAAATGATATTTAATCCCAATGTATTAGATGCTCCAAACTGCTCATACAACTTTAAAAGCTATATCTATACCAATATATAAATAGAATACGTGATTTTTTTGGTTGAATTTTTTATTATTCAAGTTATACTCTTAAACAAATTTGCATTTAAGAATGTTATATGTTGGCATTTTTTTTAAGAAGTTAAACTATCCTATCAAAATTGACACCGAGAAGAATCGAACCTGAGACATAGAGGTGGGAACAGGTCAGGCCACCCGGCAGGGGCCTACTGTCTAGCCTAATTAAAGCCTAGCTGGACTCAGCTTGTCTAAAAAAAAGGTCAGGCTCGAGCTTTTTATAAAGCCTATTTAATTAAATAGGTCAAGCTAAGGCTTACACAAAAAACCTATTAAACCCGTCAGTCCGGCCTATTAACCTTTTTATATATAATATATCTTCCATTATTGATATTGTTGAAGTTGTTTTTCATAAACTCAAGTCTTCGTATGATCTGCTTATTTAGTAGTAGATCTATTCGTGTGATTTAGACCTTCATAATTTTTGACCTATTTAGTAGTAGAATTATAGGTATAATTAGACCTTAGTGTAAAGAATTCTGCTCTTTACCCAAAAGTTTTTGCTCATTTCCAACTGAACTGACCAAAATACCCTTACGCATGTTAACTCACACTAGTGTTAAATCAGCGTGACTTAACTCACGCAGAGATTTACACTAGCGTGAGTTAACTCATGATGAGATTTGCACTAGCGTGAGTTAACTCATGCAGGGGCATTTTGGTCTTTTCAGTTGGGAATGAGCAAAATGTGTTGGGTAAAAAGCAGAATTCTAGTGTAAGATAGGCTTTCAGGCTTCACCAAGCCTTTAAAAAGGCTAGATCAGACCTTAAAATCGAGTCTATGACGGGTAATAGGTCAAACACAGGTTTATAATTTTTAAAGTAGGACATGCTTATGCCTTACAAAGTCTGGTCCGACCTAGCCGATTTCCACTCCTATACATATTATATTTGTTATATTGGTGTTATTGAAAAATATAAGAATTTTTATTATATTTGTTATATGTTGATAAAAGATAAACATAGTTTGTTACTACTTAAAAGTAACAGGAATCTATACATATAACTTCAATCAAAATCGAAATTTCATATGAAACATTATTTATATATTATACGCGTTAGCGCGGCAAAAAAAACTGGATAGTCGGACACCGTATGAACTTAGTAGTGTTTTAAATTTTTTTCTTACCAATTTTTCTCATTTTACTTTTTTTTACAAAAATACACGTTATTCATTCATTCAAATTGATGGGTGGGACTTCAGTGACTTTGTGTTGGGTAACTTTGGTGACTTTAGTGTATTTTAGAGGAAAGAGAGTGATGATGGAATGATTAAAATAAATTATTTTGATGAGACAGAATTATTGGTTAGGAGAGAGATAGAGACAAAGGCACCGAAAGGCACCGAAGCCAAAGGCACCCAAGTGCTACCCCAAATTGATATAGTACATCGATACAATATAAATTCAAAATCGCTGAAAACAAAAAAAAGATGAATCTACGAACAAACTCACAACATTCATATTAATGGCATAAAACGATAGAATATCTTTATCTAAACATTGAGAATCTCTTATATATCTAATCTTATAATACTCTTTTTTTGTTTGTTTACAGAACCTTATAGTACTCTGAGCCACTAACTTTCAAAAAATAAAACTTGTAAAAAATGGAGAGGGGTACAAATGGAACCAGCACATATATTCAATAATCTGCACTATGCAATACACTGAACGCTTCTTTAAACGCTTTTTTTTTTTCTTAATAAAGTTTCTTTCACCTTATTTTATTTATTTTTTAAATAAAGTTTCTTTAACTTTGTTGTTTTGTGGCAACTTGCACGCTAACTAGTTTCCCTAACGAGTATCCTATGGCCATCTTCGATAGATAGCTTTTAAAATGAGTTTCAAGTTGTTCTTCGCTTATTTATAATTTTTAACTATCAATATTTAATAAACATTTAATCCATCCAACACAACAATTCTAAAAATTTACTAACCAATTTCCGTCAATAACAACATGTCATTATATTTCAACAATAACAATAAACTCTTTTTTTTAAAAAGAAACTAAAATAAATTATGTTACAATTTCCATGCGTATGGTGTGCTAGAGAAAAACTAAAGGTCACACAGTCAAGTTACAGTAGACACAGTGAACAAAACAACGTCTAAAAATCAGAATTAACCTATGCTTATACACAATAAAAGGCTAAGCCATCTCCTAATAAAAGGTCAAATACATCTTTTAGTCCTTTTAGTTTGAAAGAATTCTCAAGTTAGTTCTTTAAGTTTTAAATAGGTTCTTTTAGTTGATAAACTATTTCTCCATTACCCTTGTTGTCAGTCCACGTTTAACTGATGTTGATGCGGTCATTAAGTTGCTGACTTGGATCAAAATGTTGCGTTATAAAGGCTCCAGGATGTCAAAATGTTGTGTTTAATGATCACAAATCATCAATTACAAGGCTAGAAAGACGGTTCTTGTTGTCAATAGTTGTCTTTTTGGCCATATAAATGATCAACTCTGATCATTAAACGCAACGTTTTGACATCATGGAGCCTTTATAACGCAGCGTTTTGGTCGAATGAAGCAGCAACTTAACAGGCACATCGACATCAGTTAAACGGAGTCTGGCAGCATGAATAATTGTGAAGTAGTTTATTAACTAAAACGACATATTTGAAACTTTTGAAATTTAAAAAACTAACTTGAGAATTCTGTCAAACTAAAAGAACCAAAAGTGATATTTAGCCATAATAAAAAGCAAAGTTGCTGGTTTTTGCCTTTGGTTACCAAAAAGAAAGAAGCTTAACATTGTCAATAAGTTGTAGTGACGAAGCTAGTTTGCCTGCAAAAATTATGTTGTTCTTGTCCTTCCAAATAATTCAGATGCAAGCACACCAAATCATAACCATCTAGATTCGATGTGTTTTAGAAATACCAACAAAAACTGAATCTTTATATGGTGTAAATCTGTAACAATGCCTAAATAGCGATGCACATCAAACCATAAAGATCCATATAAATTATAATCCAAAAAAAGATGATCATTCGATTTAATCTAGCCATACCCTGAAACACACAACTGATCTTTGAAAGATATTATACGGTGTTTGAATAAATTAACTTTAGCATGAACTCTGTTATGTAGTAAACGCCACACGAACAAAGACACCTTCAAAGGAATATGTCGCTGCCAAATAGTATCCGGAATAGCTAGATCTTGGTGAAGATTCTCCCTGGCAAGGATGTTATATAGGTCCCGCACAATATACCCAACAACAGGATCCGGAGACCAAATCGAACGATATGAAGAAACATCCTCTGGCGCCCTCAACCTCCTTCTCCAACTTCAAGCACCCCTACCTTTCCCCCACCCCAACCACTCCACTATCGACGTTCATCTGTTATCAGATAAATCAAACAGACGCTGGAACCTAACACACAACACTTCGTCCCCCAACCACCTATCAGTCCAAAAGAAAATGTCATTCCCATTCTCCACCCTCATACTTAAATTTTTCGCAAACCAACCCTAACTTCAACAGTAATGAATGTTGTTTTAACAAAAATATATTTGTGAGACCTACACGTCAGAGAGAGAGACCTACAATTATATGCCAGCAAGGGCCATAATTGATTATGCATGTTTTAAAAGATTGCAAGGAAGCTCATAATTTTTGGTCTCCAATTATTAAAGCAAGACATTGAGCGAAATTCTTTAGCTTAGGCTTTATTCAGTGGCTTGAATGGAATCTCGGCATGGATGAGATTTGAAATATTCGTTGGAATTGGATAATCTTTTTGGTGTCTCGATTAATGCTTTGTGGAAGGATCAAAGTAAACTAGTGTATAACAAATTGTCTGAACTCAAATAAAACTGGCTATTTCATATTAGAAGTGAAGTTCAAATGGTTATTCAGAGCATTGTTAAGCCTCCTATTTATATGGAGAGATCTAGCTCCATTATTGTTGTTCGATGGGATCCTCCATCAGATGGTAGCGTTATAAATTCAACGTAAATGGTTAAGAGAATGACAATTCAACTTGTGGAGGGTTACTTAGAAACTCACGCGCAATGATTTTGTCCATGATGCCAAGATGTGTGGGGTTTGAATCATGTTAGTTATGTGAATAGCTCATCACCTGCGTATCGATAATATCATATTTAAAACATATTATACTCTTTTTGTAACGACGGTTCTCAACTGAACCATTTGTCTACTCCATACATCACTTCTTTCGAGAGGCTAATCTTTGTGTTGATATGTAGCTAAGCGTGGACATGCTGTTTTTTTTTTGAAAGAACATGCCGCCACTTTTTATCATGTTTTGGTTAATTCGAACGGTAATTTTCTTCATGCACTCCTTTTTTTGGATTGTAGGGGTCACTCTGTTGAATTGGTTACTGAAATTCTCTTTTATATTAAAAATAAAACAAACAAATTAAACCATTTTTTTTTAGGATATACTTTTTTTAGTTGACATGTACATGAAAACGTTCTATTATCACATTTATCATTGTTATTTCTTTTTTTGTCCATAAAGTATTTAGTTGCACCAAAAAAAAACGTAATTGAGTGGAAGGTAACGTGAGAAGATTAGGTAGAAGGAAGGCGACACGTGGGTAGGGTCCAGCAAGAAAAGGCTATGCATACTTTTGATCGAACGGAGAAGATTAAAAGATAAGGAATCAACGATGAAGTATTGACCACGTAAAAAGAAGAATACGTGGCAATGTATAGTTGACGCGTCACGTCGGTGGAAAAAGAATATAAAGCCTCCACTAGTTGCACAAAGCCACAAAGTCAATAATAATAATAATAATTTCATTCAATCAATAAATTCGGCGTAAAATCACAAACCCTAGTTTTGATTTGAGAGCGAGTGTGCGCGCGCGTGAGAATAAGAGATTCGTTTATATCTCTTTCTTTCGTGGAAGTTGCAGAACAACAACACCCCAAAACCAAAACCAAAACCCTTTTTCTCACATCACAACACAACCTTGTTTTTCTTATCAGGTTTTTATTTTTATCTTCTTCTTCTTCTTCTTCTTCCTATTCCTCTTTTTCATCGTCAA
>Ga0228711_1002903_pt1 | contig 26569 bp, 16 predicted proteins | sample MedpolnodulmetaG_2_FD_177996 | JGI IMG/M metagenome (GOLD analysis project Ga0228711, IMG submission 177996) | Root nodule microbial communities from Medicago polymorpha collected in Santa Monica, California, United States - brown nodules | ecosystem: Host-associated > Plants > Roots > Nodule... | reverse complement strand
TTACCCCTAAGTTGGTCTATTTTTACCTCAAAGAAGCATATTTATTTTATTCCAATAAAATGTATCAAATTATGTATTATGTAATTGTATCAAAAAATTAATAAAATGAGGTTTTATTATGTAACTGTTGAGAATTTATATTACCATTTATATTATTGGCATTGATATTATTTATATTATTTATATTACCATTTGAATAATTATTTATCTTACCATTTAAATAAATTCGAAATAAATTGCAAATTATTTAACGTGAGTTAACATACGCTTCAGTATTTGTAAATTAACACTAGTGTGAGTTAACTCACGTAGCGCATGTTAACTCACATACATTTTACATTGGCGTAACTTAAGTCACGTAAGAGCATTTTGGTCATTTCACTTGGAAATGAGCAAAACCATTTGGGTAAAGAGCAATTCTCTTTGTTATTCGATATTCCATGTGAAATTGGGAGAAAAGCATGAAGCCCTGGTCTTTGGGCCAAATGAACAAAATGAGTCCATAAAACAAACGAAAGATGAAAATTGCCTTTCTCAGTGTCATTTTTGCTCACGGATATTGTAAAAATACCAAAATACCTCGACGACAGGGGGTAAGTTGATATTTTTACGGTGCTTGTGAGCAAAAATTAAAGTGAGAAGAGCAACCGTCATAAAAGATCACATGTTTTCTTAAAAAGAAAAGAAAGTTGGGTACTTCTACAAAAATAAATTATTGTGCGCAATTAACTTTCTTTATTTATGGTAAAAGTTGTATTGGACACTAAATGTGACACTTGCTCTGGCTCTGGTCAAGATTTGAATTTTGATTTGCAAAGTTGTGAGAAATTTTGATAATAGAAATATTGAAGTTACATATGTATTATGCAATACTAAGAACATCCACAATGGAGCACCCAACTTTGAGTGCGTAAATGGATCATCTTTATCCACATCACTCATTTTACAATAATACTTAATAAGCACTATTTTTCTCCAACCCAGCACCGCAAATGAAATTACTAAATAGGTACCACAAATAACTTTATATCATTACATTTTAACCAAATTTTATTTATTTCATCATGATTTATTAAATGGGGTGAAGAGAGAGTGGGTGCTTCCATAGCCACCCTTCTCCATAAGCACCAAAATATTATACTTTAGAATGTCGGTGCCTATTTAATATGGTGCTAAATAGGTAAAGCACCCACCATTGTGGATGACCTAACAGAAAAACTAACAATAATGGATTCATCTATCCACTTTTTACCGCTCCTGATTGTATACAAAAGGAGTATTAATTTTGGTATATACTGTGATCAAATATTTTTGGTAAATAAGATTAAATAAACTATTATTATAGTGTTCAATATTGTATTTTTTTTTTGTCAAAATGTTCAATATTGTTTCTATTGTAGTGGGATAGCTTATATTTTAATGAAATGTAGCTATTATTTTTTATGAATAATTTAAATAATATTACAAAAAATATAAATATTAAATAAAATAGTTTTAAAAAAAAGGTAAAAATGAAAGAAAAAAGTCATCCTAAAAATATGCATCCTCTTTATGTTTAAGACAAACACATTAACAATTTAGCTCAAGATGAACACTAATGTGTCCATCTTTCCGCTTTTATTGGCAAGGAACAATAAAATTATTAATTTTTTATATATATAAAATGGATTATATAAGGTAAAATTGAAAGAAAAGATGTTACACCAAAACACATTATTTTTATATAAGATCAACATACAACTTTTTTATAGTGTCCAATAATATTCTTATCGTTGTGGATTGTTTTTACTTTAATGAGATTTAACTAATTTTTTAACAGATAATTTAAATAATATTATACAAATGATAAAATAATTTAAATGAATAGTAAAAAATAAAATAAAAATCCAACCAAATATCTATAGAAAATATATTTCCCATAATATTATACAAAGCATGTAAGATATATATATATATATTTTGAGAGGACAAAGCATGTAAGATGATAAGTGAAAATTTCAAAATTTGAGTGGGTGCATGTGATCACAGTAGACCTAACATGGGTTTGCCCCTGAGCATCATTAGCCATAGTCTACAAGCATCAATAGAGTTAATGATTTTGAACGTTAAGTGTTTGGGACACACCCAATTATATCTACACATGACTACTCAATCATCCGAGACTAAAATGACATAAATTTTTATCATAAACTTGATTTCCTATTTCTTTTTAAAAAATCATTGATTATGGTCCATTGCAAACCCTAATTCACAAAAATAAAGGTCGAGGAAAATAAGTAAAGAAACAAGGATGATGTTAAATGTTAATGGACCAATAATTATACCTACACGAAATCATATAGATTTTGATCAAATCCTACCTGAAGCACAAAAACCTAACAAAAGTAGACTAAACAACAACTATTATTTGGACCCAAAAATAATAATCACCTGAACCAAGTAGCTAGTGCCCTAAATCCAAGCTCAAAATAATTTCCTGAACATAAATCAGCCACCATTTTATTGAGTGAAACACAATTTATACACAAAGCCGGTAACTATGTCATAATAGTTTTGTTTTCATATATTGTTCTGCATATTTGAAAACGAAATTATTATGAAATAGCTTTCAACTTATACCTCTAACATAGAAGAAGAAAACTAATTATGTGAGTTTGTTTAGAATTGAGTGGGGTGAACATTACTAGTGACCAAAAACAAGTATATAAAATTCTCCACAAGAAAAAAGTATATAAACCAAAGATTATTTTTGTCAAGATATATATAAACCAAAGTTAAATGCTCCATACCACTATTTTGTTTTTTGTCAAATGGATAAAATTCTTACAGGTTTAAAAACATAAGGAAATTGCTCTTTATGCACCTAACAATTGCTTACAAGCACCTTAAACTTTCGAAAATATCTTCAACTGTGGTTAACTACCATTCGACTATGAACAACAGTTAATTATCGTTGGGGACTCGGCCATATTTAGGAACGGTAGTTGTTCAAATCACTATTGAATTACCTGGTTCTATGTGCCATATTTAGGAACGGATATTTGGTAATATCTTCACTGGTGCTTGGCTTTCTACGGGGAAATAAGCATGCATAAACACTTCAAATTTCTCAAAATAATATCAAGGGATCTGCTGATTAAAGTGAAGAAAAATAGATTAAAGGAAGGAAAAATGATACGTTCTATAATAAAACAAATCAAAATATGTCCCTAAAATAACATTTCAAGGACTAGTTGATTACTTTGAGAATAAGAACATGATGAACATAAAACCAGGTAATGAAAATTAAGTTGGTAATTCAATAGTTCTAATAATATCAAGATATTATTAGACATAGAACCAGGTAATGAAAATAGTGATTTGAACAACTACCATTCTAAAATATGACTGACTTCAAACGGTAGTTAACTATTGTTGAGGATATTTTTGGAAGTTTGATGCTTGTAAGTAATTGTTAGGTGTCTAAAGAGAAATTTTAAAAACCTAAACCCAAAGCCGAAGATTCAGTTACAAGCACAGATTCGGCCCAAACCAACTTATTGCAAAATCTCACCAAAAAGTCAAAGAGATAACATTATAACATCTAAAAGAAAAAGATAAAATAAATATTTTGGAAAAATTGTATCACTTTCTCTCGGTTATTTTTGGTTATTTTTTATCCTAGAAATTGTTAAAGAGATAACATGATTTTTATTCCTCTAAAGAGAGTGATTCTTATTATTTTTGTATCACAGCAAGTCCCAATGTGTTTCCTAAATGCAAATATTATTTTTCAAATGATTTATTTTATCATCATAATAAGATGTTGTATTAAATTTTTATTTATTGAAATATATTTTTTAATATTAATTATTATAACTGAAGTACTTTTTACTATTTTATATGTTTCAAACAGAATTACTTTTTTGTTTTTTTAAATAATTGTTGTTATTTTTTAGTGTTGATTTTAAGTATCTTAAACATTATGTGTTGATGTTTTTTTATAGTAATAGTCACTTTGATTATTGAATGTGTAATGAGTAGTCACATAGTCCACCAATGTATCAAAATTTTAAAACAATTACTGATTGTGCACTTCATTAGTCAAAATAGTCTCTAGCATTAAAATACTTCATTAATATTGTTATATTAGTACTTCAATATACTTACTTATTGTCATATCAGTCCTTATACGTATTTACTTATTGTCATTTCAGTATTTATATCAAAAGAGTTATTGTGAGTATTAAAAGATTATTTAAGCATCATGGACTATTTTGACTAGCAAATTGCACAATCAGAGACTATTTTCCAAGTTTGATATATTGAGAAATTATTGTGACTATTTATTACATATTTAAGGATCAAAGTGACTATTATCTCTCTTTTATTTGAAATAGTGTTACGAGGAAAAGACACATTAATCATGAAGAAGTGAAAAATTGTAGGATTAAATTTGTGCTTCAATATACAAAATGTTTTTTAGTCAATTACCATCCAAGTTGTACTTACAAGAATAAATATGTGTATGTATAATATATAGAGATATATATTGATGTTATTTAACTTGTATTATGTTGTTTGATATAATATAATATACAATTACGAATAGTAAAAATCAAATGGACTGATCGAGAAGATAGGTAGATCAATTGATTTGAGCTAAAAGAAAAAGAGTTGAAGATCCTAAGTTTAAATCTAGATGAAAGGGTAAATATTAATCTAACAATTATTTATTAATATTTATCGTTAAAAAAATGGATTGATGCAATTCAAACCACGTTTTTTTTTTGTCAAGTAGCTTAGTGACTAAAATTCACTTTTTTCAAGGTGAATAAGTGAGTTGTTCAGAGTTCGAACCCCAACCCCTGCATATAACAATGCATGTCCCTGCCAATTTTTTTTTATGGTGGCCGGGGTTTAAACTCCAAACTTTACATATATTATGCATTGTCCCTACCAACTGAGTTAAGCTTACGAAGACCCCTGCCAACTGAACTATCCTCAGGGACTCAAACCACGTTTAATTGGAACAATATGTCAATATGTTATTTTATTTTTAAACTTTCAACTAGTTGTTGTTGTAACAAACCAACGGTTTTTTATAATATACTTATAATATCTACATTTAATTTATTTATAAATACTTGATATTATTCACTTTATAAAGTGAGTACTCATTTTAAAGTAATCGTAAACTTTAAAAATCCTAGATATTGGATTATATATAGAAGTCGGTCGGAGTTATTATCTGATTAGATTCAACAAAACTTCTCTCTATCTCTCTCCACCATTTTACTTGTATCTACCTCTCTAAACTTCTTTATCTCTATTAATCTTTTTGTCATTTTTCTCTTTCTCTCTCTTTAGTTTCACACCATTTTTCCTTGTATGAGAGGAATGCATGTTAGAGAGAATTATATCTATCTTTTGTCACATTCTTTTTCTTCTATGTATCGATTTAATTTTCATTTATGGTGTGTATTAATAGATATGCGTATGCTACAAATTTCCTCATGTATTTTTTCTTGCATTAGAAGCAAGCAACAACCCATTAGTGATAGCACAATGAAAACATATGTTATTTGAGAAAATCAAGAAGGGTCAAAGAGGTTGCCATCTGTATTTTTTAGAATGAAAATGAATGAATGATATTTCAAAAGCATTTATTACACAAACTATGATATCTTGCTCTTTCCTTATCACGTAAATAAATAACGTCGGTGGCAGTGGCTTTGGCTTATCATGCAATCCGTGTTGCATATACGTCCAAAATAAAAATGACATAGCACATTTATGTATGCAAAATACTCCATATGAAACAAATTATATAAACATGAACAATGAAAATAGATGTCTCTTACCATTCGAAATGCCATGTGTGTGATGCCATGTGTGTGATGTCTCTTACACGTAATAAAATTTAAATCTGACCATTCGAAATGCCATGTGTGTGATGTCTCTTACACGTAATAAAAGTGGTTGTTTGGTTAAACTATATATTAAGTGACCTTTTCTGAAAGAAAGTGTCTTGAATATGTCCATTAGTATATGTCCATGGAAAAAGCTGAAGCAAAAGCAAATGTTAATTGACTAGTGTTAAATAGACAAACAAAACAACATCTAAGTTTAAAAATAAGTTTGTATCTAAAAAATTAAAAAATAGGGTCATTCACATTAGTGTTTTTCAACTGTATACTAACATCAACCAATATGTAGTTGTTGCAAAAGAGTGATTTCATATAAACCAATACCACTACCACTACGTGAAAGCCAAGATTTCATTATAAAAAAAAATAAAAATGCAAACAACGGTCATATTTATAAGAAACATTTGACTTTTTTGATTCATTGCATAAATGATGTATTTGGTCCATATTCTAGATAAGATACATCAATTACTCAATGAATCTAAAAACTCAAATTTTTTCTTATAAATAGGACCGGAGGGAACTAAAGCAAAACCATCACGACTAATGGAATTCAAAGATTCAATCTATCATCGAGTTGCAAATCTCCTTACGCGTTCGGTAATGTAAACAAATTCCACGAGCATACACCAAATCAAAAAGAATATTCCTTAGTACTACTGTGAGCATACAACCCACACCAAGTATCATACAATGAGCATATTAGTGGCAAGAAATACTTGGAAACAAAACACATTCCACACAAGTATAACACAATGCGAGCAAAATTAAAGCATAAAGATATTGTGCAAATTAAATGTGAACCATGAAGATTTGCACAATGTCTTGGCAACTACGCCTGGTCAAAATACAAAAGATTCAAAACAAAATGCAAAAGATTACGTAGCCCTTTAGGCCTGGTCATTGTGGGGTTCACCTTCACTTTCGTCATCATCTCCTACGATCTGGCCATCTTTCACTTCCTTAAGAAAGCCAATACCCTCGAGATCCAACACAACATCAGAATTCATGACCTTGATCTGAGAGACGACATTCTTGAAGGCATGCCTAGCAGCCATTATAAGTCATTTTGAACTTCTATGAGTTTACCTATCAGCTGAAAACGCTCAAGATCTCTTAAATCCACCGGCTCATTGGCCTCACGAGCATCTTTGTCATTAAGGATATCTTTTAACATCAGCTCCAAGTGGGCCTTTTCCTCCTTGAGAATTTTCTCTCGATTAGCTAGCTCTTCAACTCTTTTCTTTGAGTTCTCCAAGTCATTCTCCAAACCCTCGATCTTTCTGTTCTTTTCACCCAACTCGGTCACGAGACCTACTTGAATATTGTGATTCCCCTTGTAATCAGCATATTCGTTTTCCAGCTTAACAACTTTGGCCTCGAGCATCTCTTTATCTGCTCTTAACCCATTGACATGAGCTCGATATTCACTCTCCTGATTGTTGAGGCTTATAGCTACCTTGATCGCCTTAACCAAGCTTATGATACCCTCGGTCATAGCGCAACTCCGCCCCACAGCTCCCAAGTCGTCCACCACTTGGGATTCTCCAGCAGTTAGTGCCAAAGTGGTGTGAAGCCCAAACTTGTTCGGGCCTGTCCATATAGCCGGAAGGTTGAGCATCGCACCATCGGAGGTCTCAATGACAACGTCGTTATTAGTTACCACTATATTACCTTTTTATGTCTTTAAGCACTTGGGTGGAGGTTGAGCCGGTGGATCATCAAGATCGATGACCCTCTGAGGAGATGAACTAGACTGCTCGCCAGAGATAGTAGGTGATCTCCCCTTAGACGAGAAGGCAGTAGCTCCATCCAAAAGATGACAAACACTAGTGAGGTCCCTCTTCTTTGAGCTAGTGAGTTTAGTTTCAGTCTTTTTGCTCTGCTTAATTTTCTTAAGTTTCTCTTGGAGGTCTGACATCGCACCTGCACACAAGGAAATAACAAATCATTTATAAACAAAATATCACAAGTATAAAAACACGATAAAAGGTTACCTAACAATGCCCCTTGATTCAAAGACTTGACAAGCTCTTTGGTGTTAATATAACAGGGTTTAGTGAGAGGGTTTCCCTTGGAAGCAAATGTTAATTGATTCAATTTTTTTTTTTTTTTTTGAAGAAACCAAAATGGAATTATAACTCAACAAGAGAGGTTCATCTCGCACAAGGTGTGCAAAAGAGAACCACCCAAAAGGAATACAAAGTCAAATGTCTGTTGCCATAATACACAACGAAAAAAATAGCAAAAAGAACTAATGCCCAACACCCATACATAATAAAGGGTGCCGCCACCAGTCAGTACAACTGAAAGCGGAAGTGAGAGACTTAGCCTTTAACCAAGAAAAAGACATAAACTTGACGGTTTCTAATAACTGAACCACATCCTGTATATTACTATTGAAAATCCTGTTGTTTCTTTCCTTCAAAAGAACCCATACAGTAGCGTGCCAAATAACTTTGAGGAAGGTGTAAGTAAATTGTGGTAAACTCGCTAACTGACCGAAATGATGGAGGTGGTCAGCCATCGCCTATGCTACCAACCCACAGATAAATAAGGTGACATATGCTACCAAAACTGTCGCATCTGAGAAGGAAGTGAATCGCCGTCTCCTAGCTGCCACACCCTCCAACACAAGCTGTATTGTCATGATGAAGAATTCTCCGATGCAATAGATTATCCTTTGTGGGAAGTCTATTGTGAAGTAGTCGTTAAACGAACACTGAAACCTTCAACGGAACTTGCCTCAGCCACACCATATAAGATAGAACGCGGTCCGCATGATCTACCAGCGTCACAAGGTACTGATAAGTCCCTTTAACAGAGTAACCGTTGATAGGATCAAGAACCCACCGCCACCTGTCAAGAATAGAATCCTGCAAAACAATATCAGATAGCAAGGCCACACACTCTGTAACTGAATCCTCCTCCTAAGCCAAAAGGCGTCTCCTCCACTCCCATGCTCTTCCACCAACTGCCCACCCTCTACCCTCCATCTCCCTCACCGTCACCTCTTTTTTTCCAGCCAAATCAAAAAGACGAGGAAATTACACTCGTAACGATGCTCCCCCGACCCAATTGTCTAACCAAAAGTAGGTACTACCGCCTCCACCTACGACCCTACGAACACTATCCTCAAACCAGTCAACTGCCCCCACTCCAACACCGGAGCAAATAGCTAACAACATCCTCCACCACACCGAACTCTCCCTCCCTCCTTCCTTCAACCGGCCCCCTTCCTCCCTGTACCTAGCCTTCAAGACTTGATACCACAACCCCTGCTTGTCTACCAGCATACGCCAGCACCACTTACCCAACAACCATACACAAAAATCTAAAAAAAATAATTTGTTTTACAAAAATCTAAACAATCATATTAGCCATCCCTAGTAAGAAATAGAAATTTCTTTGTTGACGGTATTTTAATTCAATTCTAAGCATGGGATAATCGAAAGAATGAAAAATGTATCCCTCCCATCTTGATTAAAAAAAATCACTTATTTTTCACGGGGATAAATTTGCATTTAATAGAAAATTTAGCTAGATACAACTATCACTTTTATAACATGAAAAAAATTAGTTACAATTATTTCTAAGTAAATTTTCAAAAGATATTACTCATTTATTCCATAATGAGTGTCGCGTTTGATTATTAATATTTATAAAAAAAAAAGAAAGACAGAAACCAAACTATCATTAAAAATTATCAATTAGAGTACAAGGTGTGTCTAGAATGACTTTTAACAAAAGGTCAAAGTGTAGAATTAAGATTCTACAGTCATAAATCCTACGTTTATTTTGGTCACTATAACATTCAAAGTCATTCCCTCCATTCTCTCTCTTAGATTATTTGCACTAAATGTAGGAGCATGCAGTCATATCCGACTGTAGAGGATCATGGTCCCAAATTGCAAAGTCATTAAATCGAGATAAAATAACAAAAGAAATCAAATCAAGAGGTTGTTTTTTGTCAGGTAACTTGACCATTAACATGATTAGAATTATTGCTTTCAGTATGATGTTTTTTATCAGGTAATTTGAATTGCCCATTGGCATAATTCGAAATACTTAATTCGAACTACCCATTATCACAATTTGAATTACAAGTATCAGAAGAAGAAAAAAATCTACATTTAAGGCACTTTCTTAACATGATACCTTGATTTACCCACAAAAAAAAAATCTCATTCTTACATGAACATGCTCTATTTTTTGAAATTTGGTGAGTATACTAAATCATAAGCTTAGCCATGAGAAGACCTTAGTTAGAAGATTATACTAATTTGACAAAGCAAAACAAAATTTGAATTGCTGATATAAGTCACAATTTTATTTAACACATAATCAAAGCAAAAGTCACATGTTGATAGTTCATAAAAATAAAATGCACATAACGGCAAGAGTAACCGAGAACATCTAGTTTTAAACTAGGACATTAAGCCCATCTGAAGATGAATTACTAAGAGTAGCCTATGATGATGGACTTGGGTCCTCTTTAGAAGACTCTTTTGGGTCAAACTCGGCTTTCTCTTGATTCTCAGTTGATGGTGGACTTGGGTCTTCTTTAAAAGGCTCTTTTGGGCCATACTCGACTTTCCCTTGACTCTTAGCTAATGGTGGATTTTTATCTTCTTTAGGAGGCTCTTTTGAGTCAGACACCACTTCCTCTTGATTCACTGCAGGGTAAATCCCCACTACTATCTCCAAAATCAGTACCAAATTTTTAGAGAAAATAGGTTCACCATTATAAGATAAAAATAAAAAAAATATCTAAAAAATCAAATATATTTCTAAATTTTGGATAAAATGGAATTGAATTTTTAAATTGTTTTTCTTATATTTTATTTCGTAAGGAGTAATTTAAAAATGTACCTGAACAGGGGAAGCAGCCATCAAAATGTCAATAAGTTGACCACCAAATACCCCACCATTTGATGACAAGCTCACATTTAAGCCCCCAAATACCTTGCAATGACTTTCTTCTTTATGAATTAAAGATCCAACTAGCGATATGATCTCAAATCTTCCCTGGCAAAAAATAAAAATAAAAAGAGAGTCATATTTCACTTATTGTTGGTAAGTATATTAACACATTTTTAAATATTAAAATAAACATGTTTTTACGAAAGTAAGCAAACCATAAAATTGTAGGACGACTAACCTCGTAAGTCTTTGTTTTACCATCTACACAAATAGGTTCTTTGGATGTGGTCCCCACTGCCGATAATATATTTCCAGAGAGATTCTGGAGAAATGTCATAATCTTTTCCAACACATTCTGAATGGCAAAACATATATGTACAAGAAAAATTAATAGTTGGTCCTTAGCGAGAAACTTTTTTTTTTCTTTTCAAGAAACTTAAAACATTATGTCATTTGTCATTTTGAAAAGAAAAAAAAAGTTTCTTGCTAAGGACCAACTATTAATTTTTCTTGTCCATATATGTTTTGGCATTCAGAATGTGTTGGAAAAGATTATGACACTTTTCCAGAATCTCTCTAGAAATATAAGTATATTATCAACGGTGGGGACTACATCCAAAGCAACTATTTGTGTAGATGGTAAAAGAGAGACTTACGAGGTTAGTCGTCCTACAATTTTATGGTTTGCTTACTTTCGTAAAAACATGTTTATTTTTTAAAAATATGTGTTATATACTTGCCAACAATAAGTGAAATATGACTCACTTTTTTTTTATTTTTTGTTTTGCCAGGGAAGATTTGAGATCATATCGCTTAGTGGATCGTTAATTCATAAAAAAGAAAGCCATTGCAAGGTATTTGGGGGCTTAAATGTGAGCTTGTCATCAAATGGTTGGGTATTTGGTGGTCAATTTATTGACATTTTGATGGCTGCTTCCCTGATCAGGTACTTTTTTAAATTACTCCTTACGAAATAAAATATAAGCAAAACGATTTAAAAATTCAATTGCATTTGATCCAAAATTTAGAAATACATTTGATTTTTTAGATGTTTTTTTTGTTTTTTTCTTATATTGGTGAACCTATTTTCTCTCAAAATTTGGTGTTGATTTTGCAGATAGTATTGGGGAGTTACCCTGCAGGGAATCAAGAGGAAGTCAAGTTTGACCCAAAAGAGCCTTCTAAAGAAGACCCAAGTCCATCATCACAGACTACTCTTAGCAATTCATCTTCAGATGGGCTTAATGTCCTAGTTTAAAACTAGATATTTTCGGTTACTCTCGAAGTTCTGTCCATTTTATTTTTATGAACTATCAACATGTGAGTTTTGCTTTGATTCTGTGTTAAATAAAATTGTAACTTATATCAGCAATTCAAATTTTGTTTTGCCTTGTCAAATTAGTATAATCTTCTAACTAAGGTCTTCTCATGGCTAAGCTTATGATTTAATATACTCACCAAAATTCAAAAAATAAAGCATGTTCATGTAAGAAATGAGATTTTTTTTTTGGGTAAATCAAGGTATCATGTTGAGAAAGTGCCTTAAATATAGATTTTTTTTCTTCTTCTCATACTTGTAATTCAAATTGTGATAATGGATAGTTCGAATTAAGTATTTTTGAATTATGTCAATGGCCAATTCAAATTACCTTATAAAAAACAACATCATACTGAAAGCGGTAATTCTAATCATGTTAATGGTCAAGTTATAGTTTTAACCAAAAAAAAACTAAAACTTTCACTTTACCCAACAACTTTTGTAACGACAACTCCTTGTTCAGATTTTCATTACTACTTTTTTAGAACTTTGAAATTAAAAAAATACATATTTAATTCATTCCATGTAAAAAAAAAATTAACATTTTGTAAGAGAACTTTTTATAATGTTCTTAACATGCTTGTGAAAATTCATTAAAAAATATCACAGTTTAAGAATACTAAAACAACTTCGGATATTATAGGGACTAAAATTTGATGCAAAAAGATTTGTAAGGATGATTATGTTTCACATCTTTTAAGGGGAAAAAATATGAAAGTTTGTTATTTGTAGGAATAAAAAACATATTTAACCTTTTTTATCTTTATCGATATTGATACCCCTATTTTTTCAAGGAAAATGTTAACGAGTGCCCCTGAGGCACTCTTTAAGGACCATTAATAGTAAGTTTTTATAAAAATATATGTGTAACCAATGCATTGAAATTTGTAATATTTAACTTTTTTAAAGAATATTTTTTAAAATTGGGATCCTTAAAGAGTGTCCCGGGAGCACTCGTTAACAACACCCTTTTTTCAATAATCATCTTCTATGTAATACATTAAAGTAAGGTCTATCTACTAAGTGACAAAACTTTACATAATTAATGTGGTCAGATATTATATTCAATAAAACTTTAGTATGTGAGTTGCCACTATTATAGAATTCAACCACCCCATTTTTTCTTTATCTTTATAACACATGACACGAACCACAATATTGTATAGCTTAATTGATCATTCTTCTAGGAATATTATCTGGATTAGGAATGGCACTGATGAGGTTATCAAGAGGAAAACAAAAACTAGAGCTGAAGAAGATTGAGAGAAAGAAAAATAATTTTGTTGCATTTACAACGACAAAATATTGCATTCACAACAAGTCCTCAAAATTAACAATACTTTCTCGGGGACTGAGTTGATATTCTTATGTTTTCTCCAAGAGGAAAAACATTTTGATATGTAGAACTTTCTTATAATATATATATATATATATATATATATATATATATATGAGGATTTATGAGGATTTACATGATTCAAACCGGTTCTTATATGCATTGAGAAAGATATTCTTAAAAACAAAATTGTGGTTTTTCTCTTGGATAAAACATAAGAATATAAACCCGAGCCCCAAAAGTGTTGATAAATTGGAGGACTTGTTGAGAATGTTATGCTTAGTAGTTTTAAATGCTAATTTTTTTTCTCTCTCTGTCAAACTTCTTCAACTCATGCTTTTGTTTTCCTCTTGAAGACTTCTTAGGTACCATTCTTAATTCAGATAATACTAGGAGAATAAAGATCAAGTAACTTATTCAACATTGTGGTTCAATTATGTGTTACAATGATAAAGGAAAAATGTGTCAGTTGAATACTACAATAGTGACCATGCCTACACGAAAGATTTATTGAATACACTGCTTGATTACATTAATTAATTAATTATTTAAAGTTGCGTCACTTTTTAATTTTTAATTGTTTTTTATATAATATTTTCAATTTTATCTTGGCTTAAATAAGTTTTTAATTCCTACTAAATTACCAAATTTTGTTTTTCGTCCCCGCAAAAAAAGTGTTAAACTGTTTTCCCTATAAAAAAAAAGGTAGTACATTGTCTTTCTTATAAAATGTTCTTGCATGCAAACTTAGTCGCTATTATTAAGTCCACACATATTTTTGAATGATTTTTTTTTCTGGCATTTTTATAATATTGTACACAATTCTTTCAAAAATATACAAGTTTAAGGATACTTAAACAATTTGCATGTAGGAGGGACTAAAATTGCATGCGAGAAAATTTTGTAAGAATGATTATGTACCACTGTTTTATGAGACAAAAAGTTAAGAGTTTGAAATTTGTAGGGTCAAAAAATGGATATAACCATTTTATTTGTTTATTTTTTGACAAAACCATTTTATTTGTTATTTGTACCACTATTTTTAAAAGAATTATTTTTCTATATAGTACATTAAAATCATATGAGTTAGATTTAACATCATTTACAAACTGATTCAAAATTATGTGAGTTAGATTTTCAATTATGACACTTGCATACATAGAATTTGAAGAAAATGAAATGAGAATAGAATCAAAATCATATTTAATATCATTAACAAACTGATTCAAAACATGTGATTTAGTTTTAAAAATATTTCCACTTGCACAAACATAATTTGAAGAAAAAGATCACACAATCATACATATTCAAAACATACAAACATACAACCATACATATTCAACAAAAAAATAGAGCATATTTCATAACAAGATAAATTTCATAACATACCATTAGGCACAACAACTTCGTGCAAACTATTAGCTCTGTCCTCCTGCTCCATATATCTTTCAACTGTGAAAAACACTGAAGTGTGAACACACAAAATAAAAGTCTAAATACACACATAAAACATTAAAAAATAATCAATTAGAAAGCACATAAAACTCTAAGGCTCGAGACAAGAAAAACACACCATACCTTGTCTTAATTTTCAACAGAGAAATCCTCAAATGATATCAATACCTATACAAAGATAAAAATCCCTAGTGTTAGTAAACAAAAAGGCAACAAAAAAACACAAAGTTACTAATAGGATAAAAAATAACCCTAAATACAAAAAATCAAATTAATCTTTATGTAATAAACAAATACAATATTCTTGTTCAAAAATATAACCAAAATCTTCAATTCAACAACAAAGAAAGAGAGAACTAGAGAGCGAGAATAAGGGTTTCACGAAGTGGACACAATTAGGTTTTGTTTCGTTGTTAATCATAAATTGAATATTGGTTTTGAAGTTGGCGGCGGATAGGGTTTCAAGGAAGTGAAACTTTGAACAGAAGGATATAGAGAATGTGTGTTTAATTGAACCTAAAGAGAAATGAACGAATTAACAGGGTTTTGTGAGAGAAATATTTATTGAGCCTTTGTTTTCTTCAATTTGGGCCTTCTGTTTCACTTCAATACCAAACCTTTGTTTTCTTCAATTTGCTAACTTAGACCAACCTAAAAATATGAAGGTCTAAGTTAGCAAGTGTGTACCTTTCATTTGGACAAAAAAACCCAATAACCCCTATTCCAACTGTTTTTTATAGAAGCTTATTTTTGTCAATTGCATTTAATTAATTAAAAATATAAATCAAAAGTGGGTCTAAGTTAACAAAATGGTGCAAGCTTACAAATATTTTTGTCTTTTTTGGGGTTGTTTAATGATGACACAAGGTCACACGATTGTTTGTTAGTCATTTGTATGCCATGATGTGCAACATATAAAGTCATTTTCATGATTTACATGCTAGAATGAGCTAAAAGTTGTCAGAAATGTTAAGAGGTCATATGACTACGCAATGGGCAAGTTTTGCACAATTTGGAGAAGATTTTGGAAGTTTTAGATGCTGGAAAAATTGTGTCACGATGGACCTATATCGTGACACGTCTGTAGGAGCATCAGTATTAGAGTTTTGAAGTCTGGAAAAATCGTGGCACGTTGGGCTTGTATCGTGCCACAATTGGAGTTTATGTTGCCTGCCACGTGGATTAATGAAGCCATTGTGCCACGATGGAACCGTAATGTGGCTACGATGAGACTATTACAGAAACTTTCTCTATAAAAGCCAGATGCGAATTCAGAAGAAGAGTTTGATTTTTAGACGAATTCAAAGCATATGAGGCGATCAGAGACCTAGAAACACACAATGGATCTCACACCAACTCATAGTTGGTCCGAATTTATATGTTTTATTATTCCTATGTTTTTAATTGTCTTAGTTATGAGTAGCTAAGCTTTTAGTTGATTAAGCTATGAGATGACTCTATTGTAAGCTGTGATCATGTCATTTGTTATGAACTCTCTTTCACATCAATGTAATCATAGTATTATTCAGTTTTATTTTTGTTTAATGCCTTTTAAATTTGACCTAATAAATATGTTTGACTTAACATATTAAGCTAGATATAAAAATTGTGAGTTATGACTCAGGGATTAACGAACTAGTATTAATTCCGACATTTAGGAATCGACTTAAGAGATTAAGGGATTATAACTTAGAAAAGAGTTTTGACTCAAGAGATTGATCAAAACTATTGTGTTAATCTGTCGTAAAACTAGGTGAACATTGAGCGAGAAGAGGAGCAAATTATTCACAGTGAGCAATAGAGGATTCGAAGGCTTGATCATATGTTTTAATCTAATTTTCAAACCAACTTAATTGCACTTTTTACAAACTAGACCTACACACGTGCGACACACGAGTTGGGTATGATGTAATACCTAATACTATGTTGTGATTCACTATTCATGAAATATTAATGTTGTTGTTCATATTGAACTTATAGTCGGTGAGAAACAGAAAGAACAAAAACATTTAAAATCTAAAAGTAGATACAAATTATTACACATTTCTAAAAACTTCTTGCAAACCACATTTGATGTAATAGTATCATCTTCACCATCTTCATTGGTTATAAATATTTTCAAACATTTTCTTGAGGTCACTCTCGAAATTGCAACATATAATTGACTATATAAGAATATTGGTGTTGGAAGATATACTCCGACATGTTTAAGTGTTTGTCCTTGACATTTATTAATGGTCATTGCAACCTTGATTACCATTGAAAGCTCTTCCTTGACAATTAAGTCATTTTAGTTTCTCATCCATCTTTCTCTTCAAATTTTAGTTTCTACTTGCAAATTAGACGCATATTATGATGATCTATAAAATATTTTGTTAGTGGGATAATTGGATATATGCATGAATGGGATAATTGAGCTCATTGTGTGTTAATATCATATGTCCTTGGTAAAATTAAGTCATTTTTGGTAAAAATAAATAATAATATCTACTAAAATTCTTGTGCATTGAAATTAGAAAACTAAATGAATTGAATGTTAAATTGATTGGAAGTGAAATAGATATTGAAAAGAAATTAACCTCTACCTGCACGGATTTTGTAGAACTTCATATATAACTATAAAATTGACTATATTATTACTTTTATAGTTATATAACTACCTCAAAAAGCAACAAAACAAAAGATTTGCGGTTAGGACCAATTTTTTGGTGCATACTTTTGTATATATTTTTCCTTTTGATTTGTCTTTTTCTATCGCAAAGGCTATTAAATCTATAAAAATGAAAAGGAAAAGAAACTGCTATGTTGTATTCGAAAGAAAAAAAATAATAATGAAAATGATCTGCTTTAAAAAAAAAAAAAGGAATTGTAATAGCGTAAGTGACTAAAAAAAAAAGAACTTTTCATATGTTACCTGATTCAATTTGCAAACCTTTTTTCCATAAAAATTAATTAGGCCCACCAAAAAGGGCGGAGTTATGGTTGTTAGGTTCAATTGTATGATGGTGAAAAATGATTTAGGGATTGTGAGATTGAAAGAAATAAGACACAAAATTTGTGTTGAATACATAACATTGAAGAAATCATATGTCGTCAAAAACATTAGTGCCCTGATGGCAAGAGTTGTGAATTAGAAGCATGAGGTGCCTTGTTCGGTCATCAGCAGGATTTTTTTCATAAAAGGAGGGAAAAAAGTATGTTTGAGGTTGTCTATTTGCGTTCGTAGCAAAAGTAGGTCTAACTTAGCAAAGTGGTGCAAATTAACAAATATTTTATAATAAAAGTTACAAAAGTAACCCTCGAACAATGCATAAAATATGCAAGGTCCGGGTTTCGAACCCCTTCCACCACCAAAAAAAGAAAAGATGCATACTTGCTAACTTCCATCCTCAGTTCAGTTCATACCACCCACTCGAAACCGACCAAGAAAAGCCGATGCTGACCGATTTAGGCGATCCGACGGGCCAGTTTCATCCGTTCAAACTGATATGAGTTCTAATAGTCCATTTGATCCGGTCGATACAAACTTATCCAACCCTGGTTTTCATATTTTCACCAAAACCAAAGAAAGAATACTAACGTGTGGAGTGTTGTAACACTTTTTGCCCTAAAAATTTTAGCCACTCGGCCATTTTGATTAGGAAATTGCTATTTTTTTGTGAACAATCATTTAACGAAAGCAAAAAACGGTTAATTAATGTCTTTTTCATCCACTAGTCCTCCTGTGTATTGTATCAAATTCAACTGAAAATTGGTTGGGTTTTATTATTAAAGACACATATGTGTTATTAAGTTTCTTTGGGCAATCATTCGTAACATATGCAATGCCCTTTTAATTATTGTGTGTTCTATATGAAAATTGCGTATATTACTTCATAGTAATTAGAAAAAAAACTTCAACTTTTAGTCTCGAAAACTTTTCCATCTTCATTTTTGATCACTCCTTTTAAATAAACATATATGTAAAATTCATATTTTTGAATAAAATTTTGTTGAAAAGTTTATAATATTGTAAGAATCTTTCCAAAAAAAAATAATTTTTTTTAACAAAACATGAATTAAATATAAATTTTTATATTTTTTACGGTTATCTAGAATTTAGCTTGTAGACTAAATAATTTTTATATTTTTATATTGTGCAACATTTCTTATAAAGCAGTTACTAAATAATTTAGCTTGTAGACTTCGTCAAGTTATCAAGAATCTTGCAGGGCCATGCTAGAGTAGCTTTGTACCTAATTGGAAAATTCGTGATAACATTATTGTTGTTCATGATGTTTTTCTTTCTACTAACATTAGAAATTTTTTGAAAGGTTGGATTGGCTATCAAAATTGACATTGAAAAGGTGTATAATAGATTGAATTGGAATTTCATTGAATATACTTTGGAGGATATTGGCTTCCCTAACTGGTTTGTGAATTTGGTGTGGCATTGTATTTCATCTCCTATAATGAGGGTGTTGTGGAGCCTAGTCAGTTAGCTAGAGAGGGGCCTAAATTTTCGCATTCTATTTGTTGAAGCTACTTGTTAGCTAGGTAGTTTCAACCATAGTTGAAATTTATGTTATTCTTATAGACAAAAGTGCTATGTTATTTTGCCTTATTTTTGGCCAACAAGAATTCAAATTTGTGATGTTATTGCATGTTATTTTACCTTATTTTTGGCTAAGTTTTTTATTTAATGAAATATTGTTTTTATTTAAGTTTATTTTGTATTTTACTATATTTTCTCTTTTGTCTTGAATAAATAGATAATGCAAGAGAGATATGAATTGAAGACAATAATGATGGAATTTCTACAAAGAATGAATTGCTCACCAAGCCAAGTCATGAAGTTCCTTCAAAAAAAAAAAAAAGAAAAAACAAAAAATAAAAAAAGCCAAGTCATGAAGCAATGAAAACTTTTTTCATTGATCAAATAGTGGAAATTCACTCACTTATTTAGCTCCAAAACCGTCACCAAGGAAGCCAAAGATCAAGATTTAATGGCGGTAGTTGTTACAACCAACTAGATTTAATTTTTTATTTTTCTTTGTAAGAACATGGATGGTAAAGTTGTGAAATTAAAATAAGAAGATCAAAATTAAAAAATTGACAAAATAAAAGGATGAACATTGTTTTTTTTTTTTACTAAAAAAGGATGAAAATTGTTATTACTTCTTTTATTATAAATATGATTTCACTTTTTTAAAGTGAATTTTATACTAGAAACAAAGCAAAACATTTGAACCATTAATAAAAAAAGTAATATTGGCATTCATACATTTGTAGCATAAAATACCAATAATTGGCCTCTTTTCCATCAAAATCTTTCTACTTTGTCTTTCAAAATAATTGGTTATGGTTCTCAAAGCAAGAGGTCCATGTTTTAACATTGTAATCGGAGTAAACTCAACAATGACAAGTTTCATTGGATGTCCATCATTTATATTTGCGCTCAAATTTTAATAGTGTTAGATATGAGAAGACGTATTAGAAAAAATTATAAAGAGTAATATATTTCATCTTATAAGTCGGTCATGTAAAAATAAATATACTTAATACAAAAAAACTTAATATACTGTCACATTTTATCGATTCAAAAACTACCCACCGTTTATATACACGTACGAAGTTCCGTAATAGTGAGTGTGATTATGTGTATTGAAAATTTAAATAATTCATCTCACACAATAGATAAAGTTAAGATCTAAAACGAATTTATAAAAGAGTAATATTTCTCATCTTATAAACCGATTTTACAAAAATAAACTATACATTCAATACAAAAATTTAATGAAATGTTAAAAGTGTTATAGAAAAATGATAAATAATTTAATAAAAGTAGCAAAGTTTACTGATATTGTTAGCACGTGTAAAAAAGACAAAGTAAAAAAGGATATGAACGAGTATTATAGGAAAAGGTAAAAAGCATTAAGGTGGCACCTAAACAATTAAAGTATATTTATCCATAACAAGAACAAATAACTTTTAAACACTTTGTGGACGTAATTCCAAAACACCAAAATCATTCATTTGAGAGCACGTGTTTAAGGGGGTAATAAGATTATTATTCATCTTTACAACGCACTGAACACGAATAAACTACTAGAATAGTACTATATAATAAAAAAGTTTATGCACATATTTGATGTCATAGTACTGTAAAAGCAAAGAGTCCGGGGTGAGTGGAAAAAGGAAATACAAGTAGGTGGGAGAGTGTTCAAGAAACTCCATTCCACATAACCTGTTTCATAAATGCTCAACTTTATCTCATTTTTCATTTCATTTCCTAATTTAATTAGCATTTTCTTATACTATATAGTTTTTCATTTCACAACTCATAAGGTTCCTAAACAAACAAATGCACCACACAACACAACAATAGTGTGTGTTACTTCCAATTTGTGCTTTGCTTTGTCACCACAATATGAGTTCTAACCAAAAACAACATCATCATGAACTTTCTTCTTGTAAAAGAACACTTTCTCTTCCAGTTCACAAGGTACTTTACTTTTCTTTTTCACTTTTTAAGCCATGCTACAATATTTTATATTATTAATAATTTGAATTGCTATGATAACATGTTGAATTAATCATGATTATAATTTAATCTAATAGGAATTAATATAAGGTATAGTATTTATGTGGTGACTGATGAAAATTTTCATATGTTGATAATTTGGAAGGAAAATCTTTTGATGGAAATACCCTGCAAGTCATCAGAAGAATCTTGTTCATCATCATCAAATGATTTTGTTGCAATAAAGATGCCATTAACACCAAGTCCACCTTCAACACAAAGGAGGGTGAATTTTCTTGTGACATCACGTTCTGTTGATGCACCAATTGATAATAATATCAATCTTGGAATTTCAACAACAAAAGCAAAATCATCATCAAATAGAAGTATATTACCAAAATTGAATTTCAGGTATAATAGGACTTCATCATCGGATATTGAAAAGGCGGTAATTGGAGCGCCAGAAAGTTCTTTTGTAGGGCCTCATGAGAAGCCTTCAATCTCAGGATCAGTGTCTTTGAGTAAGATATTTAATCCTAAGATTAATAGGACTTCATCATTACCTGTTGAAGAAATTGGACGTGTAAACACTGAGTTTGCTTTTGGTGGATGTCTTGGTGCTTCTCCATATGTAAGGCCTTTAATTGATTAGTACTTGTAATTTCAACTTTAAAAGATTTTTTTTTTTATGTGCAATTAATTAATGGGTATCTTGTATTGTCATTAATTAGTAAGGTCCTGTTTCGATAAACAACTTAATTAAGCGCTTGTAATATAAGTGGTTATCTGTATGCTACTTTTATAACAAAAGATAAAATAAAGTCGAGTTGTTTTTATATAAGTTATAAGTTGTTTTCATAAGCTTCCTGGAGAAATAAGCGGAAAACAGTTTATGGATATGTTATAAGTTTTTTTTGTTGTTGAAGGAATGGACATGTTATTAGTTGTTTCCATAAGTTCTCTCAAACAAGCTCATAAGTGTTTATGTCAGTAGATAAGTTAAAATAAGTCAATCCAAGAGACCCTAATTTGAACATACTAAGGATTTAAATATTTGATGAATTTGTTCCACTGAATTTATTGTTTAATGAAGCCTTAGCAACATATAACTGTTAACCTTTGTTTTAACCAATTTAATCCTTTTGCAGAGAAGCCAGGGGGCGATAGCTCGCACTCGTTCAGAGCCCGTAGATAGCCAAGAAAAAATTACAAGGAAAATGGATAAGTTTTTCCGTGTTATTCCTTCCACCCCAGGTGTAAAGGAAGTGAAAGAATGGTTAAAAACGTCCACAGCAAAGGATACTGGTATCGTATTTTAAGAACTTGTATAAAAAAACATTTAGTGAATGATGTTTTCTGCTTTCTTGGCACTCGAACTTGGCTAAAACTAAAAGTTTATTTTTCATTTTTTTCCAAAGGATTCAGACTCTCTTCTAAGTCATCTTAGTTCGATTTAAAACAGATTATTTCCAATCCTAAATGCTGTCAATAACTCGATTTAATAACCTTTACTCGTTCAGAAAACGATGGTGATGACGGTGAAGATATAGCTGAAGAGGAAGCTGTGTGTAGAATTTGTCTGATTGAGCTATGTGAAGGAGGTGAGACATTGAAGATGGAATGCTGTTGCAAAGGTGAACTTGCCTTGGCTCACCAAGAATGTGCAATTAAGTGGTTTAGTATCAGAGGTAACAAGACCTGTGATGTGTGTAAGGAGGAGGTTCAGAACCTCCCTGTCACTCTCTTACGGATCCAAAGTGTTCAAACTCAGAATCCTGGAGCAAGGCCTCACCAGGAAGATGACTTCAGGCACGTGCAGTTTTGTTTGATAAAAGTTATTATTGCTATATGTTGAATGAATTATGGCAACTTGTTTATAGAATCATACTAGATATGTTGATAATCATGTGCCATTTCCCTAGTCGCAAGTTATTTGTTATGAAATTATCTAGAATATGGGGGTAATCTACCAGTATACTGTCATGCATCTAACTTAACTAATAAGCTTGAATGCTATCTCTGAATTTATCACTGGTTTTACACATCCGGCAGTGTCACTAAATAGCAGTTATAGTGACGCTATCGCGTAATTTGAACAAATCACTATTTTCTTCCAATAGGCCAATACACTATTTATTACAAAATGTAGTCGACTATTAGTGGTACTATAGCACTGTTATGTAGCAGAATTTGATCAACTGCGGTTTTCTGTGATCTCTGACTCGCTTGCGTTGAAGTTATAGGTTTATTTCTTGCATTATCTAGTTGAAATTATTCTAGCCACTTTCATGCTTCAAGTAGTCTTTAGTTTACTCTTTAGAATACTATTATGCAATCAATGTTTTCCTTGGAGTTCTGCGGCCGATACAAGTGCACTGTATTACAAATGGAATATAGTGTTGTGTTATCTTTCTTGTACTATATATAATTGTTGCACATAACACTTCAATTTGTTTGCTGAAATTAACAGGGTTTGGCAGGAGTTGCCTGTGCTTGTCATTGTCAGCATGCTTGCTTATTTCTGTTTCCTCGAGCAGCTTTTAGTAAGAATAAAAGTCCTCTCATTTCTCTCAAAGTTACAATTCAAAGTAGCCTAATTTATTCAACTCTCTGCAGGTTGGGAAAATGGGAACCAAAGCAATTTTCATTTCTCTTCCATTTTCTTGTGTACTCGGTCTAGTCTCCGCTATGACATCTACAACCATGGGTAGGTTTGCAAAATATCCCTGAGAAATATGATGAATATACATTTATGAACTCATCTTAGTTTCATTTATATATCTAAAATTGTGCATATAATAGGTTCTTTCGCAAACATTATAGGTCTAAAATGACATAACAATTACTCCTTGATTAGATAGTTCTTTTGGAGAATTCTATTCATGTTTCATTTTTATTTTAGCCTTTTCTGTTCATGCTTGTTTGGGTTTCACCATTTAAGCAAACCCTAATTGTTTCCTTTTCCAGTGAGGAGCAAGTTCATCTGGCTTTATGCATCTGCTCAATTTCTTTTGGTGGTTCTCTTCGCGCATGTATTTTACCCCTTGGTAATAGATTTTAATACGAGCGAAATTTTTATCATTTTCAATCTTTCACTTGACATGTACCAAACCCCAACAAGAAGAATAACTTCATTCTATTAGTTTGGAAACCTGCAGGTTGGTAAGCAAGCAGTTTTGGCAATTCTTCTTGCATCATTTGCTGGGTTTGGTGTAATGATGAGCGGAAGTTCAGTTATTGCGGAGGTACTCAAATGGAGAAGAAGATGGCTGGCTTACTCAGAGCAGCAGCGTCGTGACTCTCAAGTGATGACACAAGAAGGACTATATCCTCAAGGTGTAATCACCCCACAATCAAGTCTTCCCAATCACAACCAAACCACAGTGCAACTGGAAAATCAACAGAATTCAAGTTCATAACTGAATTGAAGTCTATAAATGGCTCCTTTCATTTCTTCAAAACCGATTGTATAGGCGATTAAACTCTAGCAGGATTTTACTACTGTGCAGGTACACCATAGTACATTGTGCTTGCTGCAATAGGGAACAACTTGGGACAATAGGTTTCTATGGAAATATTTTGTTCTTCTTTGTTTAAAGCATCTTATTATGCATTCTACCTTGGTAGTTGGTATGCACTATGTCATATACTAATGCAAAATAGTAAAACAAGACCATTTTATTGTTACTAGTATCAGATAATCTTTGTTCTCTATTACTGCTAGAATGGAAATTTGAGTTTGTGTTCTAATATTTCACCATAATCATTTTTGTTTTGTTTTGATTTTTTTAACTAAGAATACCGGATAAGAAGTCACGCCTCATTCTTATTGATGTAGATGGGCAATTAGACCAATGGCAGAAATAAGAAAGGGCGCGAACAAATATACGTTTGGAGTGCTGCCAATGATATGTGGCGGCCAAGAGGTGTCAATATAGTTGGAATGTCTTGGTTCGTCATATGTTGCCTTTGCACTCTTTTCTGTCAAAAATCATGTGCGGTTTAAAATGCTATGCTATAACTAACATCTAATAGATGAAACTTATATAAGCCATAAAACGTGACCACTTTGCAAATATATCTAACAGCTAATACATATCCTTGGTGGATTATGTACTTTAAAATCAAAAGCACTTAGTTCATGTTCCATCATGATCCAAAATGGTACTTCAACCCACGCCACTCTCAGTGGGTCGGGTTACCTAGGATACACTTTACATCTCTCTTTTCTTTTTGAAGGATTTACACCTCTCTTTTAGAAAGAGAGAGTTGGATTAGGATTGAAATATAAAGACATACACTTTTTAAATTGATGACATTTATAATTAACTTTTTATTCACTCACTTCACATGAACATGCCGTTTTAGACCATTTCTGGAAGCACACATCATTTTGCTAAAAAAAAAAAAAAAAACACACACATCATTAACTTCTAGAAGCATTTAGGACGTGTTGTGAGTTCGAACCCTTGCACAAGACATTATGAGGATCAAATAACAATGAGAACCAAAAATCAAACTCTTGCATGATGGCTGCTGACGGAATTCCGTTGGCCTTCGCAATGAAGGGTCGTGAAGCTTTGACGTTGTGTCATCCTATAAAATATTATAGATTTTAATATTAAATTCATTTTAATATAATCATTTCAGTTTTTTTATTAAATTAATTTTAATATATTTCACAAAAAATTCCTTGTTCATTTTTTCTACTTTTGTTTTCTGTTTTTTATTTATTAAATTAATTTTTTAAATAAGTTATTTATATTTTATCAAATGAATGTGTATTATCATGTTTAAAAAAAGGTAGATAAATTGGATCCATCCATACTTTAAAAAGGATGGATTATACTATCCATTAACAATGTTTTTGTTTGGTGGATGGGATTTGATAGATTAATTAATGAATGAATTGTGGATTGATAGACCAAATTGTCATCTTAATTCATTTCCTTGCTGAAGATTTTGAGGGTGTGCCTACACATCATCTAGTGTTTTTGTAGTTTTTTTTTTTTTTAAACTTAAGTCCTGTTGAATAAAAAAAACTTGGATATGTTCAACTTTTCATACTATGTGCGTGACTGTATCTATATTTGCTCTTTATTCCTTAAAAAAATAGATCAACTCAA